>ERZ1106915.1163-NODE-1163-length-25383-cov-4.099455_pt1 | contig 25383 bp, 23 predicted proteins | sample MGYA00403653_ERZ1106915 | MGnify/ENA primary metagenome ERZ1106915 (study PRJEB35170, sample SAMEA104062404) | human gut metagenome | biome: human gut; feature: human-associated habitat; material: faeces | place: Denmark | collected 2012-06-06 ... | reverse complement strand
GGAGTACCCGGGCCGGGGCCGCTGCTGCGCTCACTTCTCCCGGTAGATCATGCCGACCAGATTGGGGCCGGCATTGATGGCGATGACGCCGCCGATCTCATAGATCAGGTCGGCAGGCTGGCCCAGGGTCTGTGCGCAGGCGTCGATCATGCGCTCCGCCTGCTCCGGGTTGCCGGCCCGGATAACCAGGTAGGGGGTGTTTGGCTCCCGGGTCTTTTGGCACATCTCCAGCAGGGTCGGGATCACATTCTTCTCTCCCCGCACCTTGGTCAGCACCTTGGAATCCCCGCCCTCAAAGGTCATCACAGGCTTCAGCCCCAGCGCCTCGCCCATAAAGGCGGCGGCGGCGGAGACCCGTCCGGACTTTTTGGCAAACCGCAGGTCCAGCGGGGCAAACAGCACCCGGGCATGGTCGATCCAGTCCTGAATATAGGCCAGGATCTCCTGGACGGGCTTCTCCTCCCGGGCCATCCGCGCCCCCTGCACCACCGCCCAGCCGTATGCCATGGTATAGAGGCGGGAGTCCAGGATGTGGATGCGGAAGGTCTCCTCCGCCTCCGGCCGGTCCTCATAGAACTCCTCCCGGGCCTGGAGCGCATTCTGGTGGGTGGCAGAGCCCTTGGAGTTGATGGAAGTGTAGATCAGGTCGGTATACCCCTGTCGGAACGCCTCCTCAAAGCACTGGCTGAACACAAAGGGAGTCAGCTGGGCATGGGTAGGGATCTGCGGCGCGGCCAGCAGCATATCATAAAATTCCGTGGCGGTAAAATCAACACCGTCCTGATATTCCCGGGCTCCCATCGCAATGGGGAAGGGGAGCACCAGGATGTCCAGCTCCTCCCGCAGGGACCGGGGGATGTCTGAGGCGGAGTCGGTAACAAATTTTATCTTCTGTGCCATAGCGGCCTCCTGTTTTCTCTTGATACAAGCTTTACAACCTTGTTATTATCCCAGATGTCCGGTCAGATGTCAACAAAACGGGCTCAATCTTTCCTCTTTTTCATTTGGATCCGGCTCCCGTCCGGCCGCTGAATGTAAGTGTTGTTCAGCTGTGCCTCCAGATTGCCCCGGACGGCGTCCAGGTACTCCCGCCGCAGCAGGGCCTGCTCCTCTTTTTCCTCCGGTGTCAGGCCCTGGGCCGTCTTTGCCTTTTTTGCCAGCTCATTGATCCGCTGGATCTTCTTCTCATCCATATCGCTGCTCCTCCTATGGCGGCGCGCCGTCCGCCCTGAACTGATCAAATATACCGCTCCAGCACCAGCATGGTACGCCCCTTTTTGGACTGTCCCAGCACTTCCCGGACCACGCATTTCCCCAGCCCGCGGCAGGTGAGGACGTCCCCCGCCTCTACCACCCGGTCCGGCTTGGCGCACTCCCGGTGGTTCACCGACACCCGGCCGGCGCTGACCAGCTCCGCCGCCTTGGACCGGGAGGTGGAAAAGCCGGAGGCCAGCACCGCGTCCAGCCGCATGGCCGCCACAGTGTCCCGGATGGTCTTGACCTCCGGCGGGCGTGGCGAGAGCTTTGACAGAGAGATCTCCCGCACCTTCAGCCTCCAGCGTCCGGCCCCCTCCCACTGGCTGAGGAGGATGGACAGGGCCTCCCGCAGGACCACCACCTGGCAGCGGCCCTCCTCCATCAGGATGTCCCCCAGCTTCTCCCGGGTCAAACCCAATCCCATCAGTCCGCCCAGGATGTCACGGTGGGACAGGGAGGCGTCCCGGGGAAACAGGGCCTCCAGGGCAGCCAGCGGACCCTCCGGATCGGCCAGAGCGTCCTCCGGCTCCTGCCAGTCGGGGAGGAAGAGACAGGCCTGCCGCTCCGCCCCCTCATAGCCGCCCGTCCAAATACAGCGCGGACGGCCCCAGGCGTTCAGCAGCTCCCCCACCGACGCCTGCTCCCCCGGTGAGAGGAAGGGCGTGTGGGCCGGGACCCCCCGGTTTTGGGACAGCTCCAGCTTGTCCAGCACCCGGGCCAGCAGCACCCGCTCCTCGCCGCTCCTGGCACAGCGGTCCAGCAGCTCCGTCTTATTCATGGCTCCCGCCCTCCTGTCCAACGCCCGTCCGGCGGGCTTCTGCTGACAGTATAGCAGAAAGCGGCTTCCCACTCAAGAGACTTTCTCCGCCGCTCCCCTCTTTTTCACCCGCTGTTACGGGCCGACCCGCTTCCCTGTCAAAATTTCCGTCTCTGCGCCCTACTCTTTTATATAATCTACAAGTGTATGTTATCTTGACACTTGTCGTGTAATGCGCTATCATATCCTCGATCAAACCAGATGGAGTGTGAAGCATGGATCGAAAAAACGAGGAACATTTGGACCCGCGCCAGCGCAAGACCCGCGCCCTGCTGGTCAAGGCGCTGGCCGAACTGATGGAGGAGCGCCCCTTCTCCGAGCTGTCTGTGGTGGACATATGCAGCCGGGCCATGGTCCACCGCACCACATTTTACGCCCATTTCAACGACAAGCGGGAGCTGCTCAGCTATCTGCTCTCCCAGCTGGAGCGCGAGTGCGTGGAGACCTGCCTGCCCAAGGAGGAGATGACCTCCCCCAAGGAGTATTTCCTCACTGCGGTCAAAAACGCCCTGGGCTTCTTCCAGGACCGCCGATCTCTGTACCTAGCCTGCCTGAACAGCGGAATGGAGGCGGAGGTACACGTCCTGTCCGACCGCGCGGCCCAGGAGCTGTGCCGCCGGCTGTCCCAGCCTGCATTCCGGGACGCCGCCCCTGAGGTGGACCCCCAGATCGCCGCCCGCTTCTACATCGGGGCGGTGCTGGCCCTGATCCGGTGGTGGCTGACCAACGATGACCCTGTCCCGCAGGAGACTCTGCTCTCCAACCTGTCCCACTTTATCCTGATTGACTGACAATGGGGGTCTTTTATGGAACATGAAAAGAAAACGGAAAGCCCCATGCTCAAGCTGGCGCGCTTCATTGTAGATAAGCGGAAGGCCTTCTATCTGATCTTTCTGGCCTCCTTTATCTTCTGCGCGGTCTCCATCAGCAAGGTGCACGTCAACGATGACATCACCACCTACCTCCCCGCCCACACGGAGACGCGGCGCGGCCTGACCCTGATGGACGAGGAATTCATCACCTTAGGCAGTGCGAACATCATGGTATCCAATATCACCTATGACGCAGCCTACAACCTCTCTTTAAAAATCGAAAAGATCCCTGGTGTCTCTTCTGTGGAATTTGATGATACCCAGGACCATTACCACGATTCTGCGGCCCTGTTCTCTGTTTCCTTCGATGGAGAGGAGGACGACCCGGACACCGCCGCCGTCCTCCTCCAGGTGGAGCAGCTTTTAGAGGGCTATGACTACTACCCTTCCACCACCGTGGGCCGGGACGAGTCGGCCAGTCTTCAGCAGGAGATGACCGTGATCCTGGCTATCGCCGCGGTGGTCATCGTGGTCGTACTGCTGTTCACCTCCAAAAGCTATATGGAGGTCCCCGTCTACCTGATCGTCTTTGCCACGGCCGCAGTCCTGAATATGGGGACCAACTTCATCTTTGGAACCATCTCCTTCATCACCAACTCCATCGCCATTGTCCTTCAGCTGGCCATGGCCATCGACTACGCCATCATCTTCTGCCACCGGTATATGGAGGAGCGGGACAACGGCCTGGACGCCCGGGAGGCCGACATCGCCGCCCTGAGTAAGGCTATCATCGAGATCTCCTCCTCCAGCCTCACCACCATCTCCGGACTGGTAGCCCTGATGCTGATGCAGCTGCGTATCGGCTTCGATATGGGCATTGTGCTGACCAAGGGCATCATCTTCAGTATGCTGTGCGTCTTTCTGCTGATGCCCGGCCTGCTGATGCTGTTCAGCGGCCCCATCGAAAGGACCCGCCACCGCAATCTGGTCCCCCACATCAACTGGTTCGGAAAGGGGGTCATCCACCTCCGCTACATTCTCCCTCCCATCTTTCTGGTGGTGCTGGTGGTCTGCGCCGTGCTGTCCAACCGCTGCGACTATGTCTTCGACACCAACGACGCTGATTTCGGCAACAAGCCCGACTGGCAGCTGGCCGAGGAGAAGGTCAACCGCACCTTCGGCCAGAAAAATACCATCGCCGTCCTGGTCCCCCGGGGCAGCTATGAAAACGAGGGGAAGATCCTCCGGGAGGTGGCCGGCCTGGAACCCGTCACAACAGCCACCGGACTTGCCAACACCGAGGTGGAGGACGACTGGGTGCTGACCGACGAGATGACCCCCAGGCAGTTCGCAGAGCTGGCCGGTGTAGACATCGAGCTGGCCCGGCTGCTCTATCAGGCCTATGGCCTCAACGCTGAGGAATATGGAGCCATCTTCCAAAATCCAGATGACTACGCTGTTCCCCTGATCGATGTATTTGAGTTCCTGCTGGAGCAGCGGGATAAAGGGGTGGTTAACCTGACCGGCGAACAGGCAGACAAGGTGGACGATTTGGAGGAAAAGCTGGATATTGGCCTGGAGCAGCTTCGCGGCGAGCACTGGACCCGCATGGTCTTTGTGGCCGATGTGCCCACGGAGGGGGCAGAGACCCAGGCCCTTCTCAGCCAGATCCGCACTATCGCCCAGAAGTACTATGGAGACGATGTACTTTTGGTGGGCAACTCCACCAACGCCCTGGATCTGGCCAACTCCTTCACTCAGGACAATATGAAGATCAGTATCCTCACCGTCCTGTTCGTCATGGTCATCCTGCTGTTTACCTTTAAATCCGCCGGACTGCCCATCCTGCTGGTTCTCACCATTCAGGGCTCCATCTGGATCAACTTCACCGTCCCTGTGCTGACCCACACCAACCTCTATTTCCTCAGCTATCTGGTGGTCAGTTCCATCCAGATGGGTGCCACCATCGACTACGCCATCGTGATCACCAACCGCTACTTGGATCTCAAGACCCAGATGGACCACCGGCAGGCCGCGGTGGAGGCCCTGGATCAGAGCTTTTCCACCATCCTGACCTCTGGGACCATTATGTCGGTGGCCGGCTTTCTCATTGGAGGCATATCCACCAATGCAACGATCGGATCGGTCGGCCTCACCTTGGGACGCGGCACCGTTACTTCTATCGCACTGGTCATGACTGTTCTGCCCCAGCTGCTCATGTTGGGGGACGCACTCATCGAACGTACCGCCATCACCCTCAACCGGGACCGGAAGCAGCGCTTCAACCAGGGTTCCATGCGTCTGGATGGCCATATCCGCGGCCATGTGTCCGGCTTCGTGGACGGAGAGTTCAAGGGCGTGCTCCACGGCAGTGTGGACGCGCTGATCGAGAGCAAGTATCAGCAGCTGGACCTGCCTGACACAGAGAAGGAGGAACCCCATGAAACTGTATAAACGGGCGGCAGCGCTGATCCTGACGGCCGCAACGCTCCTCTCTCTGATCCCCGCCGTCCATGCGGAGGGCGACCACATCACCGTATCCAGCGTCAAAGACTTTTACGCCCTGGTCCAAAGCTGCACCCGGGATGTCTGGTCCCAGGGGGTCACCGTAGAGCTCACCGCCGACCTGGACCTGAGCGGCTCTGATTTTCAGCCCATCCCCATTTTCCAGGGGACCTTCCACGGCAACGGCCACACCATCCGCGGCATCACCTATGACCACAAGGGCTCCACCCTGGGCCTGTTCCGCACCCTGACGGAGAGCGCCGTGGTGGAGGGACTGTGCGTGGAGGGCCTGCTGGAGCCCCAGGGCTCCGCCAGCCAGCTGGGCCTGCTTGCCGGCGAAAATTACGGCGCCATCCGCTCCTGCTCCGCCAAAGGGACCGTCTCCGGCCAGGAGGACGTGGGCGGCCTGGTGGGAGTCAATGGAGAGACCGGCCGCATCGAAGGCTCCTCCAGCCAGGTCCAGATCTCCGGTGTGACCAATGTGGGCGGCATTGCCGGCCAGAATCTCGGCACGCTGGACCGGTGCATCAACACCGGGGCCCTGAACTCCGATCCCGACCAGGAGATCCCCACCAGCGTGGGTGGTGTTGCCGGACTGTCCCGGGGCACCATCCAAAGCTGCTCCAACAGCGGCGAGATCGGGTACCAGCACCTGGGCTATAACGTGGGCGGCATCGTGGGCCTTCAGTCCGGGAGCGTTCTCCAGTGCTCCAACACCGGACAGGTGTGGGGCCGCAAGGACGTGGGCGGCATCGTGGGGCAGTTCGAGCCCAACGCCGAAGTGACCTATGGCGACTCCCCCATGGGCCGGCTGAACGACAGCCTGGCCGCCCTGTTCGATGAGATGGAGGTCTTTGCCAATCAAGTCAATGAGATCGCCGGTCGGGGCGTGGAGGACGCTCAGGTGATCCATGACGCCCTCTCCTCCATCCAGGACCGGACCTATGACGCCGGCAAGGAGGGGAAGGATGACTTCCAGGCCATGTCCGACGACCTCTACCAGTACACCAACGACATCAGCGATGCGCTGGACAGCCTGCGGGACCATGTGGACCGCTTCAGCAACGACGCCTTTGATGACCTCAACGAGCTTTTAGACCAGGCCGACCGCCTCAGCCGGCGGCTCAACGACCTGCTGGACCACCTGGACGGCGGTCTCGGCGACGCAGTGCGGGCTCTGGACCGCACAGTGACTGGCATTCGGGATCAGGCCCGGGCCATTCAGACCCACATCACTCAGATGAAACAGGAGCTGGAGGCCCTGAAGCAGTACATTCTGGAGGTCGCGAAGCTGATCGCGGAAAAGGACTATGAAGGCGCGCTTCAGCTGCCCTTTCCCTCCCTGAATCCCAAGGAGCACATCCAGGGCATCCGCACCGCGCTGGACAAGATCTCTTCTCTGCTGCTCCAGCTGCCCAGCCAGTGGCGGGAGATCTTTGAGCAGCTCTCCGACGACCTGGGCGATGACCGGGACCGGATCCAGCGGGCCCTGGACGCACTGAATGACGCCGCCTCCCATCTGGTGGACGCCGGTGACCGGCTCATGGACCAGGTCTCCGGCGATCTGGACGGGGTGGATCTGGGGGCCGATCAGATCCGGAAGCTGTTGAAGGACTACACCGACCAGCTGGGGGATAAGGCACAGGCCGCCGTGGACGACATCGACGCCCAGCTGGATGTGATCCAGGACCGGGTGGACCAGATGACCCAGTACGCCGGTCAGGACACCCAGGAGCTGCACACCACCACCCTGAGCATGATCCAGCATCTTGATGTGGTCCGGCAGGCCATCTATGACCTGGGTAAAGAGCCGGAGATCACCATTACCGACCTCACTGATATTACCCAGGGCCCCGGCCTCATCTCCGGGTGCGCCGCCTCCTGCACCGTCAACGGCGACGCCAATGTGGGCGGCATTGCGGGCAATGTCTCCCCAGAGCTGGGAGACGACCCGGAGGAGACCCTGGAGCTGGACGATCTGAAGCTGCTGGCCGATGTGTACGCCACCATGCGCGCCGTCATCCGCAGCTGCCGCTTCAACGGCGATGTGGTGGTCAAAAACGACTGCGGCGGCGGCATCGCCGGCCGGTGTGAAATGGGCGCTATTCTGGACAGCGCCGCCCGCGGCACAGTGGAGACCGGCACCGACTACTGCGGCGGCATCGCCGGCCGGACCAAAGGCTCTCTCATCCGCTGCTCCAGCCTGGTAGACCTCACCGGAGAGAGCTGGCTGGGCGGCGTGGCCGGTCTGGGCGAGGACCTTCTGGACTGCCGCGCCATGGTCCGTGCCCAGGGAGACGGGGAGTACTGGGGCGCCATCGCCGGACAGGCGGAGGGCGACCTGGCCGGAAACCGCTATCTGATGGAGGATCTGGCCGGTCTGGACGGCGTGGACTACGCCGAGCTGGCCCAGGGCCTTGATTTCGATGCCTTCCGCCAGCTGGACTACCTCCCTGAGGACTTCCTTACCTTCTCCTACCGCTTCACCGTCAACGGCTCCCTCCTGGCGGAGGTGCCCTTCGACTACGGAGGGGACCTGGACCCGGAGCAGATCCCCGCTCCCCCGGAGCAGAACGGGCAGTACGGCCAGTGGCCCTTCTTCCCGACCAAGGATCTCCGCCGCTCCATGGTGCTGGAGGCGGAATTTGAGGATCCCACCTCCACCCTGTCCAGCGGCGAGGACATCCCCACCCTGCTGGCCCAGGGGATCTTCTCCCCGGACGCCAAGCTGACCATCCGCGCCCAGTCCGTGGAGGAGGACACGGTGGAGGGCTGTGCCAGCGTGGGCGCGTGGACCTACTCCGTAACGGGCAGCAAGGAGGACACCGTGACCCTCCGCCTGCGGACGGAGGGGGCGGAGCACCCGGACGCCGCACTCTATCAGGACGGGCGCTGGTCCCGTGTGGAGGGAGAGCTGGACGGCAGCTATCTGGTCTTTCAGGCCCCGGTCCAGGGGCAGGTCATGCTGCTGGATCAGAGAGCGCTGCCTGTGCTGGCTGTCGCCCTGTGCGGCGGCGGCGTCCTCGCCCTGCTGCTGGCCCTGTTTCTCATCCGCCGCCGGCGGCAGAGAAAGTCGCTGGCAGCTGCTCCCCAGTCAGAGGACCTCTCCCAGCCCGTGGGCTGATTTGTACACAGCGCCCAACAGAAAACAGGAGGACTGCCGCCACGGCAGTCCTCCTGTGTCATTCACTCCACGATCTCAAGCAGCTGGGAGACTTCCTTCCGGGGAGGGGCGTTCTTGGCTCCCTCCAGCGGATAGCCCAGCGCGATCAGATTGGTGACCCGCTCATTGTCCGGCAGGGTGAGATATTGGCGGATCTTGTTCTCATCAAATACGCCCAGGATCACGCTCCCGACCCCCTTGCTGTGGGCCGCCAAACAGAACGTCTGATTTGCGATCCCAGCGTCAAACATCTCCCAGCGGTCCTCCTGCGTGGTCGAATAGCTGCCGTCCGGTTCATAGCCGCTGACCTTCGTCACCACAGAGACGATCACCAGCGCGTTGCAGCGCACGATCGTCTTGGCATTGAAGTCAAAGCCCAGCACACAGTTCTGCGCGATCTTCTCCTTGAGGTCCGCGTTTTTGACCACATGATACCGCACCACCTGGGTATTTTTCCAGGATGGGGAAAACCGGGCCAGGTCCACGATCTCCCGCAGCGTATCTCCGCTGATGTCCTGATCGGAATACTTTCGGACGCTTCTTCTGGTTTGAATACATACATCGACCTGCATCAGGATCCCTCCATAGCGTTTTGGATTTGAGCCATTCTATCACAGGGTCCATTTTATGTCAAATTATTCTCCCGCGGCGGGAGCCGCCCGTTTCATATCCCGGGCTTCTTCCCGCCTCTACCAATAGTGGTATCGCTTATGCAGCAACACCAGCGCGGACACCGCCGCCACAGCCCCCAGCCCCTCGGCGGCGATCACCGCGGACCAGATCCCGTCCAGCCCAAACAGCAGGGGCATCAGCAGCACCATCCCGCCCCGGAGCAGCAGAGAGCGCAGGAAGGAGAGCAGGGCCGACACCACCCCGTTGCACAGGGCGGTAAAGAAGGAGGAGGCATAAATATTGATACCGCAGAACAGATAGCCCAGCGCAAACAGGCGGAAGCCCTGCACGGTCATCTCCAGCAGCTCCGGGTGGTATCCCACAAAGGCAAAGGACAGGGGATAGCTCAAAACCTCCGAGACCACCACCATCGCAGCCGAGGTCACCCCGACGACCCACAGGCTCTTGCGGAACACGCTTTTCAGCTCGCTCTGATTGTCCGCGCCGTAGTGGTAGCTGACAATGGGCGCGCTGCCGATGGAAAAGCCCAAAAATGCGGCCACAAAGACAAAATCCACATACATCATCACCGAGTAGGCCGCCACGCCCAGCTCACCTACCATGCGCATCAGCTGGAGATTATACAAAATACTGATCACCGAGGAGGAGATGTTGCTCATCAGTTCGGATGAGCCGTTGCTGCACGCCTGAAGCAGCTGCCTGGGATAGAGCTGGCTCCTGGTCAGCCGCAGGCCGGAACGCTCCCCCGTGGCAAAGTAGAACAGCGGAATGATGCCGCCCACAACATACCCCAGCACGGTAGCGATGGCCGCCCCTGCGATCCCCAGATGGAACACCGCGATGAGCACATAGTCCAGCACCATATTGGTCACACCCGCCGCGATAGAGTACGCCAGCCCCAGCTGGGGCCGCTCCGCCACCACAAAAAAGCTTTGAAAGCAGACCTGGAGCATGAACGGAACGCTTCCCAGCAGAAGGATCCGCCCATATACCACGCAGTCCCGGATCAGCGCGTCGCTGGCCCCCGCCAGCCGGGCAATAGGCTCGGTGAGCCAGACGCTCACCACAGTCAGCACGCCCCCCAGCAGGATCACGGCGTAAATAATCATGGAGAAGTACCGCTGAGCCAGCTCCCGGCGGCCCTCTCCCAGTGTGCGGGCCACGATCGCGCTGCCCCCCGTCCCCAGCATGAAGCCGAAGGCCCCGATGATCATAGCCACGGGGAAGATGATATTGACGGCCGAGAGGGCCATATCTCCCACCAGATTGGAGACGAACAGGCCGTCCACCACGCTGTAAATCGAGGCGATCACCATCATCACCACCGACGGCAGGGTGAACCGCAGCAGCCGCCCGTATGTAAAATGGTCTGACAGCTTGATCTTCATACTTCCTCCCACTCCTCCGGGGCAGGCTGGGCCAGCAGGGGCTCCGCCTCCTCCCGAATGGCGTTCAAATATCGATGGCTCAGGTCCAAAAAGGTCCGCCGCTCCTCCGGTGTCAGGCGCAGAAAGGCCCGCTCCTCCATGGACAGCGTGGGCTCCACCGCCAGGCGCAGCAGCTCCTCCCCACGGGCCGTCAGGGACAGCAGCTTGTTGCGCCGGTCGCCGGACATACTCTCCATCCGCAGATACCCCCGGCTCTCCAGCTTTTTCAGTGCGGAGTTCACCGTCTGCTTGCTGAGGAACAGCGCACTGCACAGCTTGGTCTGAGTCATGGGCCCCCGGGCCTCCCCCAGCAGATACAGCACCCAAAACACACTGTCCGACAGGCAGTAGTGCCGGGCCAGACGGTGGTAAATGATATTCATTTCCTTATCCGCCTCATTGAACTCCCGGATGAACCGGGAAAAAGTCAGTTCTTCCATCACAGCCTCCACATTGTCCGATTTCGGACCATATTATAGTCCGAAATCAGACGGTTGTCAACTCCCCGCTTTACAGTCACCTTTGAACGTGATATAGTTCATTACACAAGTGACAAACCAACGAACGAGGAGGGGATCACATGGGAACGCCCCCGGGGGACAGCCCCTGATCTATCTCCAGATCGCCCGGATGCTGGAGACGACATCCTCCGGGGCATCTATCAGGAGGAGGAGCAGGTCCCCAGCACCAATGAGCTGGTCCGGTCTGGCAGTTCCCGTAACTCCACAGACAGAAAATGGCCCGCACACCTGACGGTGCGCGGGCCATTCTGTATATTTCAGCGATTTCCTTATGCCATCAAGGAGCACACCAGCTGGGCGTACTCCGCCGGATCTTCCAGCGGCAGGTCGGCCAGCAGCAGGGCCTGACCGTAGAGCAGCTTGGCATACTTCTCCACGGTGTCCTGATCCCCGGCATCCACCGCCCTCTTCAGGGCGGCATAGGGGGCGGAGTCGGCATTAAGCTCCAGCACCCGCTCGGCCTTCATGTGCTCGCCGCCCTCCATCTTCCGCATATAGCGCTCCATCTCCAGGGAGACAGGGCCGTCGGCGGACAGGCAGCAGGCGCCGGACTTCAGGATCTTGGACAGGCGAACCTCCTTGACCTGATCTCCCAGGGCGGCCTTCACGGCCTCCAGGACGGGCTTGCCCTCCTCAGCCTTCTCCTCGGCCGCCTTCTTCTCCTCCTCCGTCTGGGGCAGAGCGTCCTCGGCGGTGGCAGACTTGAACTTTTTGCCGTCGATCTCACCCAGGGCCTGCATGACAAAGTCATCCACATCCTCGGTGCAGTAAAGGATCTCATACCCCTTGTCCAGGATGCGCTCCACCTGGGGCAGCTTGGCGATCTTGTCCACGCTCTCGCCGCAGGCGTAATAGTAGTAGGGCTGCTCCTCCGCCATCCGGCCCTGATAGGCCTCCAGCGTGGTGTTCTTCCCCTCCTTGGAGGACCAGAACAGCAGCAGGTCCTTCAGATTGTCCTTGTGGGCGCCGTAGTCCGCCACCACGCCGTACTTGATCTGGCTGCCGAAGGCGGTCCAGAACTGCTCGTACTTCTCCGGGTCCTCCTTTTGCAGCTTGACCAGCTCACCCTTGATTTTCTTCTCCAGGGCGGAGGCGATCACCTTCAGCTGCCGGTCGTGCTGGAGGACCTCACGGCTGATGTTCAGCGAGAAGTCGGGGGAGTCCACCACGCCCTTGACAAAGCGGAAGTAGTCGGGCAGCAGGTCGGCACACTTGTCCATGATGAGCACACCGGAGGAGTAGAGCTGCAATCCCTTCTGGTACTCCCGGGTATAGAAGTCATAGGGCGCCTTCTGGGGGATATACAGCATGGCCTTATAGGTCACCGCGCCCTCGGCGCTGGTGTGGACCACCGCCAGGGGGTCCTGCCAGTCCATGAACTTCTCCTTATAGAAGGCGTTGTACTCCTCGGCGGTCACCTTGGACTTCTGCCGCTGCCACAGGGGGACCATGGAGTTGATGGTCTTCCACTCCTTCACCGTCTCCCACTCGGGCTTGTAGTTGTCCCCCGCGTCGGCGGGCTTCTCCTTCTGGCGGTAGTCCTCCACCTCCATCACGATGGGGTAGCGGATGTAATCGGAGTACTTTTTGATCAGTTCCTGGAGCTTATAGGTCTCCAGATACTGGTCATAATTCTCCTCATCGGCGTTTGCCTTGAGGTGCATGATCACATCGCTGCCGGGGGCGTCCTTCTCGCACTGGGTGACCGTATAGCCGTCCGCCCCGTCCGACTGCCACATCCAGGCCTCGTCGCTGCCATAGGCCCGGGAGACCACCGTCACATGGTCGGCCACCATAAAGGCGGAGTAGAAGCCCACGCCGAACTGACCGATGACGTCGATGTCCTCCCCCTTCTCCTCCTTAGCCAGGTCCTGCTTGAACTGGAAGGAGCCGCTCTTGGCGATGGTGCCCAGGTTGTTTTCCAGCTCCTCCCTGGTCATGCCCACGCCGTTGTCGGACACGGTCAGGGTACGCATCTCCTTGTCGGGCACAATGGTGATCTTCAGGTCCTTCCGGTCCACCGGCACCTGATCGTCGGTGAGGGCCTTGTAGGCCAGCTTGTCCTCCGCGTCACTGGCGTTGGAGATCAGCTCCCGGAGGAAGATCTCCTTGTGGGTGTAGATCGAGTTGATCATCAGGTCCAGCAGACGCTTAGATTCCGCCTTAAACTGCTTCTTTGCCATAGTATCTGATTCCTCCATGTATAGAAATATAATGAATCAACAAATCGGATTGCTATCGTTAGCACTTATTATCTTCAAGTGCTAATGATAGCGCTCTTTACGGAAAAATTCAAGGGGGTTCACAGTTTTTTTACAGTTTTCCCGCACTGAAAATTTTCCTGTCAAGGGGCTTGACAATCTCCCCCATTTCCGTTATTGTATTGTTGTACTAATCATCTAATACAATGATACAGATAAGGAGGTACGTCTATGGACTGGAGGTTCACCGACGACCGGCCCATCTGGCTCCAGCTGACGGAACAGCTCACCCGGCGGATCATCACCGGGGTCTATCCCCCGGGGAGCCGCCTGCCTCCGGTGCGGGAGCTGGCCGCTCAGGCGGGGGTCAACCCCAACACCATGCAGCGGGCCCTAGCCCAGCTGGAGCAGGACGGCCTGGCCTTCGCCGACCGGACCGCCGGCCGGCTGGTGACGGAGGACACCTCTGTGCTGGACGCCGTCCGGCGGGCCCAGGCCAGGATCCTCATCGAACACTACTATGACGCTATGGCCGAGCTGGGCTATTCCCGAACTGAGGCCGCGGAGCTTTTGAAGGAGGAGCATCTATGAGCGACAATCTGATCGTCTGCCAGGGTCTGACCAAGTCCTACGGACACAAGGCTGCCCTGACCGGCATTGATCTGGAGGTGGGACGGGGCCGGATCGTGGGCCTGCTGGGCCCCAACGGCAGCGGAAAGACCACCCTGATCAAGCTGCTGTGCGGGCTGCTCCAGCCCACCGCCGGGAACCTCGCTGTGGCGGGGCTGCCCGTCGGGCCTGAGACGAAGGCCCTGGTGAGCTATCTGCCCGACCGGATGTACTTCGCCAGCTGGATGCGGGCGGTGGATCTGTTTGATCTGTTCCGGGATTTTTATCAGGACTTTGATTATGACAAGGCCCTTGCTATGTGCAGGAGCCTGGGTGTGGAGCCGAAGGACCGGCTGAAATCCATGTCCAAGGGCACGAAGGAGAAGGTCCAACTGGTGCTGGTCATGGCCCGGAAGGCCCAGCTGTATCTGCTGGATGAACCCATCGCCGGAGTAGACCCGGCGGCCCGGGATTTTATCCTCCGCACCATTTTGACCAACTACAATGAGGAGGGCACTGTGCTCATCTCCACCCACCTGATCGCGGACATCGAAAAGGTGCTGGACGAGGTGATCCTGCTCAAGGACGGCGCGCTTATGCTCCATGAATCCGTGGACCATATCCGGGAAGAGCGGGGCAAGAGCGTGGACGCCCTGTTCCGCGAGATCTTTCGCGCCATGCCCATGGAAGGAGGCGAGTTCTGATGCTGGGAAAGCTGTTAAAATATGACTTCCGCTCCATGTGGAAGCAGTTCTCCGTGATCTGGCCGGCGGCGCTGATCCTGGCCTTCCTCAACCGGTTCACCATGTTTGGAATGGACAACCCCGGAGGCAGTGCCTTTGGCGAGTGGATGGGCGTGATCTCCATGGGTCTGTTCGGCGGCGTGTGCTTCACCATGGTCATCCTGTCCGCCGTGTTCGTACTCACCCGGTTTTATAAGGGTCTGCTGGGGGACGAGGGCTATCTGATGCACACCCTGCCCGTCCGGTCCTGGCAGCTGGTGCTGTCCAAGCTGATCTGCGCCCTGGCCACCACGGTGGTCAACGGCATCGTGGGCATCCTAGCCATGTTCCTGATGATGCCTCTGAATTGGGACGAGATCTTCGACACCCAGCTGTGGCAGGCGGTCTTCCGCAATCTGGTACAGCAGCCCGACATTATTCTCTACTTCCTGGAGTTCCTCCTCCTGCTGCTGGTCATGTGCGCCGCAATGTTTATGAACTTCTATCTGGCTATGTCCATCGGCCACCTGTTCTCCAGACGGCGGATCCTGATGAGTGTCGTGGCATTTTTCGGCCTCAATATCCTGGACAGCGTCATCACCAGCACTCTGCACAACATGGATATGATGAATTGGCTCTACGGGATGGATCTGAGCGATCACGCGGGCTATTGGCTGGGCATTCTCCTGCTTCTCATCCCCACCGTCATCATGTTCCTCCTCACCAGCTGGATCCTGAAGCACAAGCTGAATCTGGAGTGACCCCCTGCCGCTGAAAGGAGCATACCGCTGTGAATTCCTGGTCTGTACTTTTTATCGCCCTGGCCGCTGTGGTGCTCCAGGCGTGGGTCAGCCGCAGGGGAGCCCCCGGCTGGTACATGGGCTGCATCATCCCCCTGCTCTATGGGGCGGCGGTGGCCTGGATGTTCATTGGTCAGGACTTCCTCCGCGCCCTGCGGGTCATCCTCCTTGGAACTGCCCTACCTATTACCCTTCTGGTCTCCCTGGGCGGGCACGAGCCCCCGCCCCAGGATCCCCCCGCTCCCCCGCCGGAATCCGGCGCGGCATAACAAAACCGGTCCCTGAATTCAGGGGCCGGTCTGCGTTTCACTTCTGTTCCTCCATCACTCTAGGATCAGGAAGATCGATATAGATGGGGGAATGTCCCACTCCCTCCACATAGCGCAGCAGATCCTCCCGCGTCAGACGTACCGTGGAGGTGGAGATCCCTGGGTGTCCGCTGAGGAAGGCATCCGCCAGTAACTCCCGGTCGATGACCAGCTGCACCCGGCCCTCCTTGTCAAACAGAAGTTCCAGGGCGGAGACCGATCCGGGAATGGTGTTCAGACAGGCTGCCATGTGGCCGTCGTCAGCGAAGGACAGCCGGGAACAGCCCAACTGGGCGGACAGATATTTGGTCTTAAAGGGTTTTTCGCCCGGCATCATCAGAAGATAAAATTCAGTCTGCTGCCGGTTGCACAAAAACAGGTTTTTGCAGATCTTTGCGTCCAGCACCTCCTCGATCTTCCGGCAGTCCTCCATAGTGTCGGCGTGGTCGTGGTCCACCCGTTCAAAGGAAATGCCCTGCCGCTCCAGCTCGTCATAAATGGCCATTTCCTGAGGGATGCGGTCATCTGTGGGACGTCCGGAGTGGCGGACGGGGTCGATATACATGGTCGTTCACCTTTTCTCCGCAGATGCGGTTTTTTCACAGCATACCACAGCTCAGGGGAAATGTACACCCCTGCTCCGGTCCGAGTTGCAGACCGGGGTGGGATCTGATATAATATGCCCCTGCACCTGCCGCCCGCTCCGGGTTGCGGGGAACACAATTTTGATTGGAGGGATGTCACATGGTCAGCGAGATCATCCCAGAGCACTCTAGGCGCGCCGATGCCTTCGCCCTGTGGAACCGGGCCCCCATGCCTATGGTGACGCTGATGAAAACTCTGGATGTTACCCACTTGGTCCGGTTCAGCCGCAGACACAGGTATAAGATCAATATGCTTCTCTGCTGGTGCGTTGGCCGGGCAGCAGCCCGGATGGAGGACTTTTATCTCCTTCCAGTGGGGGACAAGCTGATGGAGTACGACTGCCTGGCAGTCAACACGGTAGTCATGACCCAGAATGGAGACATCCAAACCTGTGACCTTCCGCTCTCTTCCAATCTGGAGCAGTTCAACCGAACCTATCTTGAGCTCACTGGACAGGTCGCCCAGACCGGCCAGCCCTATGACCTGAGCGGGGAAGCCATGGTCATCGGCACCTCTGCCCTGGCCAGATATGACATTGATGGGGCAGTGAACCTCTACGCTGGTTGCTACAACAATCCGTTCCTAATCTGGGGCAGATACCGCAGGCGCTGGTTTCGGGCCCTTCTGCCCATCTCCTTCCAGTTCTATCACGCCCAGCTGGACGGCATTCCGGCCGCACAATTTTTGGAATATCTTCAGCAGGAGATCCACTCCCTGGGCACATGATCCTCCATTCCATCAAATCCACTTCACATCCCGCCTCACTTTCTGGTATTCGGAAAATTTATTTGCTTTTTATGAGTAGCTATGATATAGTGTATTACTAATCTGGTCCCTTGAACGGTATGGGACACAGAAATTTTTTGAAGAAAGTGGAGTTGATCCGTCCGTTATGGACAGTACCAGTATCGCAATGCTCGTCGCCCTAGTGGCCTTGGTGGCCATGTCCGGGTATTTTTCCGCAACCGAAACCGCATTTACCTCTCTCAACCGTATCCGACTGAAAAACAAAGCGGACAACGGCGACCGCCGGGCCGCCCGCACACTGGAGCTGGCGGAGGACTATGACCGCCTGCTTTCCACCATCCTGATCGGCAACAACATCGTCAACAACGTGGCCACCACCATCGGCGCGGTACTGTTTATCAAGCTGATCGACGATGTCCGCGGTCCCACCGTCTCCGCCATTGTCCTGACCGTGGTCATTCTGATCTTCGGCGAGGTCTCCCCCAAGAGCCTGGCCAAGGAAAACCCAGAGGGCTGGGCCATGATCGCCACCCCCCTGCTTCGCCTGCTGGTGGTCATCCTGACTCCGGCCAATTTCTTGTTCACACAGTGGAAGCGGCTGCTCTCCAAGGTGTTCCGCACCGCGCAGGGCGACGGCATCACCGAGGAGGAGCTGGTGGGCATGGTGGATCAAGCGGAAAACGAGGGCGGCCTAGACCAGCATGAGAGCGATCTGATTCGCAACGCCATCGAGTTCAACGACCTGGAGGTGTCCGAGATCCTCACCCCCCGCGTGGATCTGGTGGCTGTACCTGACACCGCCACCATGGAGCAGGCGGCCTCTCTCTTTGTGGAGAGCGGCTACTCCCGCCTCCCCATCTACCACGACAGCATCGACAACATCGTAGGCGTCATCCATGAAAAAGACTTCAATGCCGCCCGCTACCACGGCGAAACCAAGCTGGCCGACCTAAAAGCGCCGGTCCTGTACACCACTGGCAATACCAAGATTTCTGAGCTGCTGCGCATCCTCCAGAAAAACAAGGCCCACATGGCCGTGGTGGTGGATGAGTACGGCGGCACTGAGGGCGTCGCCACCATGGAGGACATCGTGGAAGAGCTGGTGGGAGAGATCTGGGATGAGCACGATGAGGTGATCGAGATCTTCCGCAAGCAGCCGGACGGCAGCTACCTCATCGCCTGCTCCGCCGATTTGGACGATATGTATGACCTCTTCCAGGTCAAAGGGACCTGTGACGCAGCCACCGTCTCCGGCTGGGTCATGGAGGAGGTGGGCAAGGTCCCGGAGGTGGGCGATCACTTCCAGTCTGAGGGGCTGGATGTCACTGTCACCAAGGTGGAACACCGCCGGGTGCTGGAGATCCAGGTCCGGGTCCTCCCCCATGAGGAGGAGCCAAAACCCCGCGAGTGGGAGCTTCGCGGCCGGGAAAAGGACGCCGGCCGTTCCAAGCGCGCCCCTCAGAAGCCGGAACCCTGATAGAAGATACAACACCCCATGCCGTTGGAGCCGATCCAGACGGCATGGGGTACTCTATTCTTCTGGAGGCTGTCCCAGGCAGAACACGAAAAACCCTCCGGATATGCGGATGAACCGCCTCTCCGGAGGGTTTTTTTCGTGGTTTGGATCGCTTACAGCTCGATCTTGCCGGTGCTCTCGCCATTGACCACATAGTACACGGCGTTGTCCTCAGGCTTGACGTACAGCGCCAGGGTCTTGATGTCCGCGCCGGTCCACTGGGCCTTAACGGCCTCCACCAAGGCCTCCTGAGTCAATTCCTTGCCCAGATACTGCAGGGTGAGGGATATCTTGGGGGCGTCAGTCTTCTTCGCCGCGGGGGCCTTCTTCGCAGAAGCCTTCCGGGTGGTCTTGGAGGCGGGCTTCTCCTCCTTCACGGCGGCAGGGGCCTGCTCCACTGCCGCAGACTTCACAGCAGCCTCGGCCACGGCCACAGCCTGCTCGGCCTTGGCAGTCTTTTTGAGAATCGCCATTGAATACACGCTCCTTTATTTGACGGCCGGGGCCATCGATTTCATAGGTACTCTTATATTGTATCAGGATTCCTGTGAAGGAAAAGAGCAAAAACGCCGATTCTTCTTCCCTTTCTTCTTCCTATCCCTGCCAATTTGTACATTTTCAAGGAATGAGCCGCTGTTTCCGGCCCACTTTCGCAAAAAAATCAGGGCCCCTCCCGATTGGGAGGAGCCCTGTAAGGGACGTACTCTGCCTGAGGGGGTCTTCGATTAGAAGATACCCTGAGCCATCATGGCGTCGGCAACCTTCTGGAAGCCAACGATGTTGGCACCAGCAACCAGGTCGTAGCCCAGGCCATAGCGCTCGGCGACCTCGACGGAGGAATGATAGATGTTCTTCATGATGCCCTTCAGCTTGGCATCGACTTCCTCGGCAGTCCAGTACAGGCGCTCAGCGTTCTGAGCCATCTCCAGCTCGGAGACGGACACGCCGCCGGCGTTAACAGCCTTGGAGGGAGCCACGACCATGTGCTTCTGCTCCTTCAGGAACTCCAGAGCATCGTTGGTGGTGGGCATATTGGCGACCTCGATGTAGTACTTCACGCCGGACTCAGCGATCTTCTTGGCCCAGTCCATGTTGACGTCGTTCTGAGTGGCAGCGGGCATATAGATGTCCACGTCCTTGACGCCCCAGCACTTGGTGTTGGGCACGAACTCGCAGTCAAAGCGCTCAGCATAGGGCTGGCAGTGCATGGGATCCTTGGCGCGCATCTCGAGGATGTAGTTCAGCTTCTCCTCGGTGCTCACGCCGTCGGGATCGTGGATGTAGCCGTCGGGGCCGGCAAAGTAGGTGACCTTGGCGCCCAGCTCAGCGGCCTTCTTCATGATGCCCCAGCCCACGTTGCCGTAGCCGGACATGGCGATGCGCTTGCCCTCGATGGACTCGCCGTCGTGAGCCAGAGCCTCGACCAGATAGTACACGGCGCCGAAGCCAGTGGCCTCAGGACGCATGATGGAGCCGCCGGTGGTAACAGCCTTGCCGGACAGAGCGCCAAACTCGGCAGCGCCCACGATGCGGCGGTACTGGCCGTACATATAGCCGATCTCACGGCCGCCGCAGCCCAGGTCGCCGGCGGGGCAGTCGATGTCCTGACCAATGTGGCGATACAGCTCGGTGATGAAGGCCTGGCAGAAACGCATGACCTCGGCGTCGCTCTTGCCGCGAGGATCGAAGTCGGAGCCGCCCTTGGCGCCGCCGATGGGCAGACCGGTCATGGCGTCCTTAAAGACCTGCTCAAAGCCCAGGAACTTGACGATGGAGAGGTTCACGGAAGGATCAAAGCGGATGCCTCCCTTATAGGGGCCGAGGGCCGCGTTGTACTGAACGCGGTAGCCGCGGTTGACGTGCCAAACATGGTTGTCGTCCTCCCAAGTGACGCGGAACTCGATCACGCGCTCGGGCTCGACCATGCGCTCCAGCAGAGCGGCCTTCTCATACTCAGGATGGGCGGCGATCACGGGCTCCAGAGAGCTCAGGACCTCCTCGACAGTCTGCAGGAACTCAGGCTCGTTGGCATTCTTGGCCTTGGTCTCAGCCAGAACTCTCTCGATGTACTGATTCATGATGACATTCCTCCTACGTTATATTTTTGTGGCGATTTGTTGAAAAACTGACAGAACTCCTTCACTTTTCGCCTTTGGACAGGTGTTTTGGAGAAAAAAGGAACTCTATCGCTCGTCCCTATGTACAAGTATACCATAAAGCCTTCGGATGTAAAGCAAATTTTTTGTGGGTGTCACCACAACGAAATAACTGTGGCCGCTTTTCAGTTTTGGTTTTTTTCATAGAAGATCCACCGTTTTTCTGTGTATAAGGCCAAAAAACAGCTGGATTCCAAAAGGGAAATCCAGCCATTCACAAATATTATGCAGGAATGATACCGCCTCTCAGTCAAATGCGAGGCCCAAATAGGCGGTGGAGGACCAGTCCCAGGACCGCTCCAGCTCCGGATCGAGCCACTTGAGCATCCCAAAGGGGTGCGCTCCCCCGGGGGTGCGCCAGGCAAAGGACCACCGGGGCAGCAGGCCGGGGAGGCGCTCTACCACCCAATCCAGATCCTCCGGCGGACACAGCAGCTCCTTCACCAGCAGCCCACCACATTCCATCCCCTCGGCGCAGAGGGCGGCCCGTCCGTGGGGCGTCCGCAGGGCATACAATCCGCCGCCGGGGGCCAGCGCGCAGGCCCCCGCCTGATAGGCCAGAGCCTCCTGGGGCAGGTCGATGTGGGCCGTCCCGGCCAGGAGCCCCTCCCGCAGGTCCCGGTACTCCTCTGGCGTCAAACGCTTCAGGACCGCAGACGCCGTGCGTATGCCATGGCCTTCCCGGGGGGCAGAAAACTGTCCGTCCACAAAGCACTCCCGGAACCCATTCCGCCCAAAAAAGCGGTGGAGGGAGGGCTCCGCCGGGACGGTGGTCACCGCCGGAATGTCCCACTCCCGGAAGATGCGGTCCGCGCCGGCCAGCAGCTGCCCTGCCAGCCCCCGGCCCCGGGCCTCCGGGTGGGTGGCCACCGCGTACAGGTAGGCGGCCCGATACCTCCCCCGCTCCAGCGCCACAAAGGTGGTTTCAAACCAGGCAGTCATGGCCTGGACCACGCCGTCCTCCTCCAGCAGGAGCACCCGCTCCGGTTGATAATAGGCGTTGTAGAAGTTGTCCACATAGGCCCCGTCATCCCCGAAGGCCAGCTTCCACAGCTCCCGCTGCCGGGGTATGTCCTCCGGCCGGGATATTCTGATCTGGATCATCGCTTAGTCCCCCTCTCTCCCTGGATCTCACAGGAAATGACAGAACAAAAGGCGGCTGGGCCGCCTTTTGTCCTGCCCGGTCGAAGCATCTTCCGCAGTCTCAGCAGCCGGGATACACGCTGCTTTTTGTTGGGATCACGACCGCTGCGATAATATAGAGGATCAGGCCGCCAAAGAGGGCGCTGAACAGGCTGAGGGCCGCCCAGCCCAAACGGACCAGGGTGGGATCGATGTCAAAATATTCCGCGATCCCGCCGCACACACCGCAGACCATCTTAAACTGGCCCTCCGTTCGGTACAGTCTCTTTTTGTCCATAGCTGACACACTCCTTTTCCCAGCCTTTCCGCTGGGCAAACTATTTGAACAGAATCATCATAGCGCAAAGGGAGTAAAAAAATCATAGGAAAAGAATTAAAAGTTTCTAAAATTTCTCCTGTCGTTCCCCAGCTGTGAGCCAGATCCGCCGGGTCAGCAGGGCTGCCGTAATGGTGAAGAACACCTCCAGTGCAGAGGACACCATCCCCGCCAGCAGGAACAGCAGGCCGGAGCCCCCCGCGATCAGCCCCCAGCGGACCAGCAGGGGGCGTCGCTCCGGCCCCCGCCGGTACAGGAACAGCAGCACCAGCAGCAGGGCCAGCATCAGCAGCACACAGGCTCCGGCCGCCAGCACCACATGGAGAGAGGCAAACCCCGGAAAATCGTCCGGCAGATAGGGAATCGCCAGGGCATAGCCCAGGGCCAGACAGGCCAGCAGGGTCAACAGGCAGACCACAACACGCTGCCACAGCCGGGGCTGGATCAGCGCCAGTTTGGTGAGCATCACGGCAAAATATCCCCCCGCCATCATCCCCCAGTAGACGAAGCCCCAGTAGTGGTCCTTTCCGGTGACGGCGATCACCGAGAAGTTGGTGCCGAACCACTCCACACTCCCGGCAAACAGCAGGGTGTAGGCGGGGATCAAAAAGCAGGCGAACAGATCCAGCCAGAAGCTCCGCCGCCGGAGAACGCGGGCGGGCCTCACTGCTTCTCCGCGCCGGTCAGCTCCCCATGCTCATCCAGCTGCACGGTGCGGATCTCGTTGCCCGTGTTTTTCCGGATGTCGTCCAGCCGGATGCCCTCAGTGATGCTGGACACTAGGGAGTAGGCCACCCCGTGGCGGCGGGCCCGGCCGGTGCGGCCGATACGGTGGATATAATACTCGTTTTCGTCCGGAACATCATAGTTGAACACCGCGTCCACATCGTCGATGTCCAGCCCGCGGGCGGCCACGTCGGTGGCAGCCAGCACCCGCAGCTTGCCCTCCCGGAACTTCTGGAGGGTCTTTTCCCGCACCCGCTGCTGGATGTCGCCGTGGATGGCCTCGCAGGAGATGTTCCGCATCCGCAGCAGGCCGGAGAGGCGGTCGGTCATGTTTTTTGTGTTGCAGAAGGCGATCACCCGGTCATAGCCCCCGATCTCCATCAGCCGGACCATAGTGTCCACCTTCTCATTCCGGTCCACATCCAGTCTGTACTGGGTGATGTCCGGCTTGTTCTGCTCATCGGCCCGGACGGTGATCTCCACTGGGTCCCGCTGATACACCCAGGAGATGTCCATGACCTCCCGGGAGATTGTGGCGGAAAACAGGCCCAGGTTGCGCCGCTGGGGCATCAGGTCCAGGATCCGGGTCACGTCCCGGATAAAGCCCATATCCAGCATCCGGTCGGCCTCATCCAGCACCACCGTCTCCACCTTGTCCAGGCGGAGGGTGCGGCGCTTCACATGGTCCATCAGCCGCCCCGGTGTGGCCACCACGATCTGGGGCCGCTTCTTCAGCTGGGTGATCTGCTTGTCAATGGGCTGTCCGCCGTACAGGCAGACGGAGCGCACCCCCTCTTTGAAGGCGCACAGGTCCCGCAGCTCGTCCCGGATCTGGATGGCCAGTTCCCGGGTGGGGGCCAGCACCAGCCCCAGCACATCGGTGGACTCCGGATCGATGTGCTCCACCATGGGGATGCCGAAGGCAAAGGTCTTTCCCGTCCCGGTGGGCGCCTTGGCGATCACGTCCCGGTACTCCATAAAATATGGGATCGCGCCCCCCTGGACCGGGGTCGCCTGGACGTACCCCTTCTTCTGAACGGCCTGCATCAGGGCCTGGGACAGGCCCAGGTCCGCATACCGCACCTCTTCGTTGACAAGCTCGCCGTTGATCTCCATCGATGTTCTTCCTTTCTTTCTGTTCTGCATCCGGCGTGATCCAAGGCCTTCCCAACCGACACAGAGATGTGAAGAACGCCGTTTCCCCGGCGCGGCCCCGAATCCGGCGGAGGCCATCCGGTCCCCGCACGCTGCCTCCGCGCCTCCCTGCTCCGGGCGGCGTGGGGCTGCATATTCATATAGATTGCATTATACTGGCTTTTCCCGCCTATGTCCACCATATTTTCCACAGTTTCGTTCCCATTTGTGGAAAACCGCTGCCTGCTTAAAGTTTTTCCAGCCGCCTCTGAAAAAATAAGTTGCTAATTTTAAGGAAGTATAGTAAAATATATGCCAGTCTTGTTCCGGCTTCGGCGGGAAGCAAGGCCGCACTAGTTGGGGAGATAGCGGTGCCCTGTACCTGCAACCCGCTAAAGCAGGGATGAATCCCGGTCCCCGGACGTGCGATGTGTCGTCTGACCTGAATAAGCAGTGATGATAGGCCGGTCCCGCGCAACGCGGCTCCGTGAACCGTGTCAGGCGGGGAACCGAGCAGCACTAAGCGGCCCGCCGCGTGTGCCGCGGGGTTACTGTCCTTGAGCCGGCTGTTCAGGTAACGGGCATACCGCGCGCTTCAAAGGCCGGTGTGCGGCCTTGCCTTCCGCCGAAGCCCGTTTCTTTGTCCCGGTCCCTTCCCCGCCCGGCGGAGCGCCGGAGGGGGCCGGGAGCTTTCTTTCGAGGTGAACGTGTCCATGTATCAGGCCCTATACCGCAAGTGGCGGCCCCGCACCTTTGACGATGTGGTGGGGCAGAGCCATATTACCGACACCCTCAAGCAGCAGGTGGCGGGAGACCGCCTCTCCCACGCCTATCTCTTCACCGGCACCCGGGGCACCGGCAAGACCACCTGCGCCAAGATTTTGGCCAAGGCTGTCAACTGTGAGCATCCGGTGGACGGCGATCCCTGCTGCCAGTGTCCCTCCTGTGTGGGGATCGAGAACGGCAGCTTTTTGGATGTGCTGGAGCTGGACGCAGCCTCCAACAACGGCGTGGACCAGGTCCGGGCCCTGCGGGACGAGGCCATCTACTCTCCTGCCAACGTGAAAAAGCGGGTATACATCGTGGACGAGGTCCACATGCTGTCCACACCGGCTTTCAACGCCCTGCTGAAGATCCTGGAGGAGCCGCCGGAGCATCTGATGTTCATTCTGGCCACCACGGAGCTGCACAAGGTGCCGGCCACCATCAAGTCCCGGTGCCAGCA
>ERZ1106915.1130-NODE-1130-length-26188-cov-21.843722_pt1 | contig 26188 bp, 28 predicted proteins | sample MGYA00403653_ERZ1106915 | MGnify/ENA primary metagenome ERZ1106915 (study PRJEB35170, sample SAMEA104062404) | human gut metagenome | biome: human gut; feature: human-associated habitat; material: faeces | place: Denmark | collected 2012-06-06 ... | reverse complement strand
CTCTATCATCATCAACCATTAAAATTTTATATTGCATTATATTTATGTCACTCCTAATTTCATCATACTTAATTGCTTTTTATAATTCTTTTGTATTAGTCCACTGGACCAATACTAATCTTTGACCACTCTGATATAAAGTTTCTCTGGAAATCTCCTTTGCAACCAAAGGGAGTGTTGCATTTACCCCAACCGCAAATATATATCGATACATAATTGGTTATTTTGTACCCTGAACGTCATCCATTTTCAGTTAAAATCAGAATTATATTTCGGGGATTAGCTGTGCTGCGGATTCCTGCTGTGTACCATGTCATAGATGAGTATACATATAATCGGCAGAATGACCGCCGCCGTCCTCACGCAGTACATGAGCAACACCTCATGTGCCGTGGTCATCCGGTGCAGCATATCTCCGTACAGCATTGCCATATACATTGCGGACACCGACACAAAAATCCCATAATGTGCAGCAGTGCCCTCCTTTATGATTCGCGCAAATTCCATTGTCACAAGAACAGCATTCACAGCGGACACCGCAATTAGCTGTAGCTTCAAAAATGTGCCCACAGACTGAAGCTTGTTTTTATCCGGAGATAGCTTTCCGTTCGCAGCCATAGCCACGATAATTCCGGTCACAAGGACAGCGTACAGATATGCAGCCACAGCTATCCCTGACATCCATCTGCTTTTCCTGCTCCTGCCCTGAGCAATATACTGCTTACGGTTCATGCACCGGCATGCCTGCCACAATAACGCTCCAAGTATTACTGCCAGCGAAGCAATATAGATTACTCCCTGTATCACATGGCTTTCAAGCACAAATCTCCCATTCATGCCTGCAAGCGCCAGAAACAGGCTGTACAGCAGTATAACTATTCCTCCAAGGCAGTATATAATTCTTTCCCGCTTTGACTTTTCCTGAAGCTTCGCCATCCTGATGACCTCGGTTATGATATTTTCCTTACCGCGTCCTGTGTCATCTGCGCTTATCTCGCCCACAACAATATCCTGAATTTTCACATCCAGAATCCCGGACAGATTTTCCAACACGCCTATATCAGGAAAGCTGTCACCGTTCTCCCAGCGCGACACCGCCTTGTTGCTCACACCAATCAAATCCCCAAGCTCACTCTGGGTATAATTTTTCTTAATTCTCGCTTCCCTTATCAGAATACCCGTTTTCTTTTTATCCATGAACATCTCCTCCTGTGTTTTGATGGCTTCATCGTAGCAGTCACCGCCAAAAAGAGCAATCCATTATAGAGAGAACCCGCTGTTTATGGAAAAATCTGGCACTATGTCAACATTAAATCCGTTCTTCTGAGCAGAAAATCTATAATATTCATATGAACTATTCCATCGTGGCTCATATCAATCTTGTCAAGCGACATTACATATTTCGGTGAAGCATCCGTTATCCTGCTGTATGCTCCAAACTCCATTCATATTTTACCTTTTTATATTTTTATGCAAGATATGTTTGCACAAATTAAGATTTTTACATTTTTGTGCAAGATACGCTTTCACATATTTTAATATTTTTGTTTTTGTGCAAGCGCATATTGCCCGCTTCTCTGGTTAAAATAGAATGCCGGAATGTACGTCCGCATACCTGTCTGTATAATTATCCGTTTACCTCTTTATTTTCACATTAGCTTTGTAGTTACAGTGCCTTCAATTCATCCACAACCACCGCGATATCTTCATTAACTCCAACCGCTTTTTCCGCTATATCCTCCGGCATATACGCCTCGCCCTTGTTAATACACACATAAAATGCATTTTTCCAGTTGACGGCGTACCGCCAGAAGTTATATTTTATTATACCCGGTGTGTTGTAGCCGACCCCTAATTCAAGGAATAAAAGCTTCTGTCCTCTGTGATTTTCCATGAATTTCCCGTACCTGTCCGCTGCCCTGTACCAGCCGTCATCCTGCACAAACGTGTTGTCCGCACGAAGGTTCATGCTCATCGGCCTGCCGCATTTCGGGCACCTCGGAACAAGCTCAGAAGATATTGTAAGCTTTATTTGCGTATTCTGCGGCTTTACAAGAGCTGTCCTTGTCTTTCCGGCTTTTTCTGAATTTTCATGTTCCTCCGATATTTTAAAGCCTTGGCTCAATAACATTTTTCTTATAATATCTTCATTATCGTAGGTGCTGTCATGACATGGCTTACTGCACTGAAAAAGTCCGTAATCCCCCTGCGTGTAATAAAGGCGTTCCTTGTCAAAGCCAGCCTTCTGAAAGCAGTGGTCAACATTCGTTGTAAGCACAAAATAGTCCTTATTTTTTACAAGCTCAAAAATATTATCATATAACGGTGACGGCGGATCCATATAGCGGTTCACATACACATATCTGCTCCAGTATGCCCAGTACTCCTCCAGCGTGTCAAAATCATAAAAACCGCCTGAGTACATGTCCTTAAAGCCGTATTTTTCTGCAAAATCCGAAAAATACCTGTCAAAGCGCTCCCCACTGTAGGTAAAGCCTGCCGCCGTTGAAAGCCCTGCGCCGGCACCTATGACAACGGCATCCGCCTGTTCAAGCTTCTCTTTTATTATATTTATTTTATTTAAGCAATCATTATCCATCATATTTATCCCCCTGCATACTGCAAGCGATGCTTGCAGTACTGCCATCAATAGATAGTTTGAAAATTTTGTTGTAAAGCGGACATTCGCAATCCTCTTTCGCTGCTTGCTCATGAACGCAGTCGCTTTGCGAACTGTCAGTTGGAGCGTTAAATTATCCACATCCGCCGTCTTTGCTTTAGCTTAGCAATCTCCTGTATATCTGCTCGTCCTCTTCCTTAAAAACATTAAATACTACCTTCATTCCCGACTTGGTTTTTTCCTTATATTCCTTAACCGTCTGCACTGCAAGCTGCGCCGCACGCTCATTCGGAAACATGAACACGCCGGTCGATATACAGCAGAACGCAATACTCTTCACATCATTTTCATCCGCAACACTCATACATGAGCTGTAGCATGACCTAAGCAGGCGCTCATGTTCATCTGTAAGCCGCCCGCGCACGATCGGTCCTACCGTGTGAAGCACATAATCGCATGGGAGGTTGAATGCCGGGGTAAGCTTAGCCTGCCCTGCCGGCTCCTCACAGCCCTGTTTTACCATCATCGCATTACAATAATTTCTTAGCTGCACTCCCGCATAGGTATGAATGCAGTTGTCAATGCAGCTATGGCACGGCTGATAGCAGCCTGTCAGCCCGCTGTTGGCAGCATTCACAATCGCGCCGACACGAAGCCTTGTGATATCGCCGCGCCAGATATAGATATCAGGCTGTGCCTCAGCCATATCGTCTATGCCAACAATTCCCTTATCCATATTTATCTGCTGTAAATACTCATCCTGAATCCTCTGAAACTCCTCGTCCACCGCACCTGCCAGCCTGATATTCATAAGTGAGCGGAGAAGCTTTCTCTGCTCCACCGCATCGGATGGTATCTCCATACCTGATAAGCCCTTCTGCTCAGAAAGCAAGCTTCCTATTAAATAACGCCGTCTTTCACTCTGATTCATACTTACCGCCACCTTCGATTTATCATAAAACATTTTTTCTCTATCACAGCCTACAATATTTTTATAAACATAATCAAACATACATTTTCATTATAAAAATGTCATTTTATAGCCAGCATAATTTTACCGGTAACTAACGCAAATCTAAAAAATTACCGTCCACATTGCAGATTAATATATTACCCTCTTCTCTCAACAGCATTTACAGGACAGTTTTCATAACAGTTGCCGCAATGCAGGCAGTGGTTCTGATTAATAACATACGGCAGCCCTTCCTCAATGCACCTTTGAGGGCAGTTCCTTTTGCAGGCTCCGCAGCCTATACAGGATTCAGTTATAAAATATCCCTTTTCCTTGATTGTAACGCTTCCAAGACGATACTTTTCCCTAAATATCGGATTCACTCCAAGATTGAAGTACTCAACCTCCGCCGTATCAATGCAGAATACTATTCCTATATTCCTCGTATTCCCAGGGTAAACATTGGCAAGGTATGGCTGCTCCTCAAAAATCATGTCGCGCCATTTCTTCTGCTCCGAATCCTCCACCGCATAAGCTTTTCCTGACAGCCTTATCATCTCTTTATACTTAGTATAGCACAGAATCTGTACCCTTCCATCCTCCATCAGCTCCCGGCAGAAATTTTTTCCTCTTGCGGTAAAAAAGTATAGTGCGTCCGGCTCATAATGAATCGCACTGATATTTCTAATCTGCGGTGCTCCCTCGCTGTCCACCGTGGCGAACGCAAGCACACCGACTAATTCCAGCTTCTTAAGACATGTTGCTAAATCCATGGTATATCACTCCTTCTTTAACATTGGGACAGGGGTCTGACACCGTGTCCCAAGCGTGTGTCAAAACATGCTTATTCTATTATCTTGATTCGTCCGGGCTTGCGCGGTTTGCTATGAGGCTGTCCGCCGTCTATGTATCCAAGAATCACGAAGCCCTGGCAGGCATACCCCTCAGGCACACCCCATTCTTCCATAAAATGTCTGCCCTCCTCCGGCACAAGGTGCATAATTTCCTGCTTCAAGTATTTTTTCCAAATCCTCCCTGCAAATCTGTCTATCCGTATATTTTCTTATTGAATGTCTTGCCTTAATTATATCTATTAAACACATATCCGCTCCTCCTTCCGGCATAGCTTAGCGTGTCTGTTAAACCAGCATTGCTCTGAGCGCCGACACCTCAAGTAAAGCGGACATTCTCAATCCGCTTTCGCTGCTTGCTCATGAACGCAGTCGCTTTGCGAACTGTCAGTGGGAGCTTTTAACTCCCACTGACATAAGCATCCCCCTTACCCACCGCTTAGTGCTCTACACACTTGAAGCGGGGGATTGCTTATTCCGCGTTCACAATATTATGACAGTTCAACTCCTGTAATTTCGTTTCGCGTTTTCCAGCACTGCGGATCCGCACCGTAGAAATCTCCTGTTGTCCCGTTTGCCACGGCAGGACAGCCGCGGCACCACGCCTTAAGCTCACACCTGCTACACTTTGTAAATTTGTCATAATCCCTGTATTTCTCCATCTGGCACACCCACACATCCGCCAGCCTGTCCTCAAATATATTTGCCACCCTGCTGTCGGTAACTCTCCTGCACGCCATTATATCGCCATTCGATGATATAGTTATGTGACAATTGCCACAGTTACAGCCACCGTAAATCATGCCATCCTTCGCATTTTCCGGCAATTTGAATTGTCCGGTCTCATATTCATAGAGGGTCCACAGGTGGTCTTTTTTATTGAAATAGGTTTCACATCCCGACGCCTCGTATGTCTTGAATTTCACATCACAGATTTCAAGAAGCTTTCTGTACTCCTGCGGTGTCATGCTTGTATCGACTTCACCGCCTGTCGGCACATAGCGCGAAAATGCAAACACCTTAACCTTCGCCTTTACAACCTCGTCAATAATATCCGGTATCTCATCCATATTCGTTTTGGACACCGTACTCATAATAACGCTCTTAATTCCTGCACGGTTAAGGCAGTCTATCTTCTCAAGCGTTAAATCAAAGCTGCCCGGTTTTCTGAACCAATCGTGCGTCTGCCTCATTCCATCAAGCGACATCTGATATTTTTCACAGCCGCACGCCTTCATCATCCGGCATATCTCATCGTCAAGGTGGAACGGATTTCCCATAATCGTAAATGGGATTCCCCTGCTCTTTAACAGAGCCATAAGCTTCCAGAAATCAGGGTGTAGAATAGGGTCTCCGCCGGTGATATAAAAATAAGGTATTCTGTTGTACACCCTGCAAAAATCCTCGCAAGCCTCAACCACCTCCTGCATCTGCTGCCAGGTCATGCTCTTTAACTCCTTGCAGCCCTCACCTGAAAAAATATAACAATGTTTACAACGCTGGTCACATTCATCCGTGATATGCCACTGAAAAGAAAAATATGACTTTCCCTGATAATACTGACTCATCCCAATCTCCCTTTCTGAACAACCTGCCGCAATGAGGCGATGAGAAATCCACATAAGTGATTTCCCATCTGCCATCAAAGCAATTTCCGAAATTAATTTCACAGCAGGTAACCTGATTTACCCATGAAATTCCGCTGCATCCGGCATAATATTATTTGTCAATCCGGATATATCTCGTAATAATTTTAAGCACCCTGCTTGTCTGATGCTCCACATGCTGTTCCACACGCTGCAGGCTTCTCCTCCGGCTTATCTCCTGCTCCGCATGCACTTCCACACGCTGCGGGCTTCTTCTCCGCCTTATCTCCTGCTCCGCACGCACTTCCGCACGCTGCTGGCTTCTCCTCCGGCTTATCTCCTGCTCCGCACGCTGTCCCACATGCTGCCGGCTTCTCCTCCGGCTTATCTCCTGCTCCGCACGCTGTTCCGCATGCCGCCGGCTTCTTCTCCTCCGGCTTATCTCCTGCTCCGCATGCTGTTCCGCACGCTGCCGGCTTCTTCTCCGGTTCGCACGCTGTTCCGCACGCTGCGCCTGCCGGCTGTTCATCCTTCTTACTCCATCCGAAAATGTTTGATAATGACATGATTCTCTCCTTCCTCAGCGACAGTCACCAATGTATGAGAATTACGTCATGTTTTCACTGACATTTCTGTCATAGACAGTTCCCACATCATACTGATGAACCGGCGCCTCCGTATAAAATTATTTTTTGTGGCTATCGCCCTGTTGCAATTTTATATTAGCAATGTGACGCGGATAAAAAAAGTACGCACTTTTTTGTGGGTTAGTTACATAAAAGTGACCCGCCTGCGGCAGCTACAGCTGAAAGAAGAGGACTTTCGCAGCCTCTTTACAGATACTTTTTATTATGTTACACTCTATTTGAAACTTACATCATATTATGCTGTATAATAAATCTGCCGTGTATGCTCTTTTACTTACTGCCGCGGATTTTATAGTCAAAACATTTTCATTTATAGAATTATAGCTTATTCCATTTATGCATATCAGCTCCGTTGTACAAAGCAAAATGTTTTGACACCCGAATAACATTATAAATACCCAATATTTAAGGAGGTGCTTTTATGCTGACCAAGGAAGAACTGCCTGAATGTCCGGTAGCGACCACAGTACAGCTTATCGGCAGCAAATGGAAGCTGCTCATTATGAGAAATCTTCTCGAAAGACCATGGAGATTCAATGAACTTAAGAAAAATCTTGAGGGAATCAGCCAGAAGGTTCTCACGGACAGCCTGCGCTCCATGGAGGACGATGGCATAATCACGCGAACCGTATACCCTGAGGTTCCGCCGCGCGTGGAATATGCGCTCAGCGAAACCGGTGAATCCATGCGCCCTATCCTCAACGCGATGTATGATTGGGGAACCAATTACAAGAAAAGTCTTGGGTAAAATAAAATGACTTATTTCAACTTTTACGCTGAAATAAGTCATTTATTATATATTTTTATTTTATTTTTGTGTGGCGAAGCGCGACTCACTGAGCCATTGACACCATCGCAATGTTCTAGTAATTCTCTTCACGGACTTCAAAGTAACTCTGTGGATGATTACATACCGGACAAACCTCCGGAGCCTTGGTTCCGACAACAATATGACCGCAGTTGCGACACTCCCATACTTTTACCTCGGACTTCTCAAATACCTGTGCTGTCTCGATGTTCTTTAGAAGGGCACGGTATCTCTCCTCGTGGTGCTTCTCAATTTCACCTACAGCTCTGAACTTGGCGGCAAGTTCCGGAAATCCCTCCTCCTCGGCTGTCTTTGCAAAGCCCTCATACATATCTGTCCACTCGAAATTCTCGCCATCCGCAGCAGCCGCAAGATTAGTCTTGGTGTCTCCAATTCCTGCAAGCTCCTTAAACCACATCTTCGCGTGCTCCTTCTCGTTATCCGCAGTCTTAAGGAATATCGCAGCCATCTGCTCGTATCCTTCCTTTTTAGCCACGGATGCAAAATATGTATACTTATTCCTTGCCTGTGATTCGCCGGCAAATGCCTCCTGCAGATTCTTCTCTGTTTTTGTTCCTGCGTACTTGTTAGCTGCCATAATAACCTTTCCTCCACTCTACATAATCAAAATGCTTTAGTTTTCCACTTTTTCATACAAATATATAATTATAAAAGGGCATTATATTTATATAAAATAGTGACAATGACAAATAATATCAATATACAAATTATATACCTGCGGGCGCTTTATTTCAAGTGAAAAGAGGCTAACATTTGTCGTGATTATCGTGATATTTCCATATACTTTTATTACACATTCTGATATAATATTATGTATATTTACTGAAGGAGAATAAATTGCCATGGACAAACGATTAGAAAAATACTGTGAACTATTATCCAGCCTAATAAATCACAATACATCTGTAACTGAAATAAACCCAAAACTTACACAAGCTACTACAACCATTGATTTGGACAGTGTTAATATTGAAGATAGAGTACATATAGCAACATATGCATTAAACTTATTATCTGTTGAACAACGAAAGCAACTTGCAAAAATACTTATCGAAGAACAAATAGTAAAGCAGCGAAAAATGTTATCTCATTGGGGAACTATAACTGCCCAATCCTCAATAATTGATACAGGCTACATTGCTCAACACCTTGTATCATTGCAAACACAAATTCCTGGTCAGGGAATGCGCGGAAAAGGCGACGATTTGTGCAACGGCGCTGAAGTTAAAAGTGCAAATTTTATAGGTTCTTTAGACAAAAAAGGAAAATCTGCACCTCGTTGGGACTTTATCGCTACAAATGTTGCCAAAATGGAGCAATTTTTGACATACAAAATGCTTTATCTAGCTTCTCTAGACTTTAGTCCAGAGAATAATTGTAGAATCAGAATTTGGGCACTAGATTTAAATATTCATCCACAGTTGAAAGATCGCTATATAGAATGGATGAATGTTAAAGGATACCCCAAGTTTAATGATAATAAAAAAAGAAAGGATGTCAATTTTCAATTGTTTCCTCCTCGTAATAGAACAAATGAAACATTTGCAAGGCATGGAAGTAACAGAAAAGGAGAACTTCCTCCAATAAAAATTCACCTTGAAAATATTGAAGGATCCAAGCTGATTTTTCGAGCTGATGTTATTAATGACGAAGTAATTATCTCCACATTTTAGGATTCGTATACAATGAATGATATTATAAATCTATTAAACATGCACCACAATTTTTTCTTTTCTGCTAAAGAATATGCAGACTTAACCAAACAACTAACCCCTGAAGATTCCCGAGCATGGTCACAAATTTTAGTTAGTCTTATAACCGGCATTAAAGGACTAGGGCGACGCAAGGGAAGTGATTTAGCAGATGGTTCAGATGTAAAATCTGCAAATGTATGAGGAGCTATTGATTTTCCTCGTTTTAACGGTTGCATAAAATCAGGAACTCAAAGTATTAATTCAAATAGTGTACGTTTTTTGAATAATACTCCTAATCTATATTTTGTTTTATGGACTATGAGCCGAATTCACGACATGAACGTACTCGTATTTGGATAGTACAGCCTCAACATGATAGTCTCTTTAGAAAAATGAGTATAGAATGGTATAATCGAAAGGAAATCGGACTTATCCGAAGCACTAATTTTCAACTGCACGCACCTATCAATAAAAATTCTAACATTTTTACAAATAAATGTGGTGCACTACAATATCCACTTTTACTTAATGCAGTTTGGAATGGAGAGACTTATGAAATCATATACTACAATCCAGATGCAATCACTAATGGATATTGTAAGAATATCTAACGCAAAGGCTGACATTCTTTATAATGTCAGCCGCTTACACCACTTTTCTATGCTAACTCTGCTAAATACCTTTGCTGTTCAAAAATAATACTTTCTCCCTGATATATTTCTTCAATCGCGTTTTTCAGCTTTTCTCCTAATTCCCTACACAATTTCTTTTTATCATCTGCTACAGGTACAGGAATTAATATTTCGCCTAACTGTTCACGTTTAATTCTACTATGTGATGAAGATGTACCTGATGTCATACTTTCTATCTGAACCATTACATTACTCGTTTTTAATAGAAAACAAAGCATATATGCATCTATATAACCTGTAGGTCTTATTATTTCAAATTCATTAGAACATACCAAATCATACTCCTTTTCTGGAACAACCGCCATTCTCGGGATTCTAGGATTTAATTTAGAAAAAATCAAATCTCCCGGCTCCACTTTTCTTCCTTTTGAAACCGGAACAAACTGTTCAACCTCATTAAAATTAATTGTACTATTTGAATTAACATGCAATACACTTACATGTTTTATTGATTTTGAAACCATAAATCCCTTTCGAGATGTTGTTACAAATTCTGCAATATCCGACAATTTTTTTATTTCATATCCTTCGCTAACCCCTTTCGTAATATTCTCTACTGTTACAAATCGTTCTGCTGCATAAAAGCTTGGTTTAATAACATTTTCAGTCAAATCTAAGGATGTTATTTGGGTTACCGATGGTTTCTGCAAAATAATTCTTTTATCAGTTCGATTATCAATTAATGCCTTTGCTATATCTATCATTTCATTTTTACCCTTTGATATTTTTACAGGCACTCCCATTTTTTCCTTAACAATATATCCCAGGTCTTCACACAACGCCATAAACATCTTGTCATCATTTACTGCTTGTTTCTTTTGCAAATAAAGAATACAAGTATTAGTTCTTGTACCTGCTTGAGCAAACGTAACAGACGGAAGCTCAATAACACCTCTTATACAAACTTGCTTTAACAATGCATCTCTATAAAGTGAATTGTTTCCTTTCGATGCAAAAACAGAGTCTGGTAAAACAATTGCTAAGTAACCATTTTCTTTTAGCAACGCAATGCTTTTATCAAGCATGAGTAACTCTGAATCAACACTACTAGCTGATATCTTTAGCGAGTTTAAAATTGGATATTCACATAAATTTAATTGTTCAAGACCATATTCTGCCCCAAATGGCGGATTAGTAAAAATCAAATCTGCTTTACCAATATAGTCATTTATACTACTGTCACCCACAATGCTATTCCCACGATTTATATTAGAGATATTGCAACCTAATAAAAGTGCATTTATTTTTGACAAACGAACCATTCTATCAACTTTATCTTGTCCAATCGTACCTTTGTTTCTAAATCGTTCGATGTATTTATTTCTATTACAGCAATTCATTTTTTTCTTTTCCAAATAACGTGTAAAATGATTGGCACTTTCAATTAACAAAGTTCCAACTCCACAGGTTGGATCCATAATTATAAAGTTGCTCAATACTTCTTCTGTAAAGTATCCGTCATTTTCCATATCATTAAATATGATATCTAACACTGGTTCTGATATCTCATATGGAGTCATATATTGAGCATCCTCTTTATTATTTCTAAAATTTTCTCTTACAAAATGTCCAAAGCATTCATTAATTATATCAAAGTCTGAGTATTTATGATTTTTTAACAAATGAATAAAATCAATCTTTTCTATTTCACTTATCAGTTTTTCAGCAAATTCATTTTCTGTTGGTTGCAAAACAAGAGAAGGATTTGATCCAAATATATTTGTACCATCTTTATTGAAGAACATTGAATTTAAAACTTCTCTTTCAAATACTGTAATCAATCCAGCTGCTACATTTTTTTCATCACCTGTCATTTGTTCTGCTACCTTTCTGACATATGACAAAGAAAACTTTTCCCCTTTTGTAGCCATTTCATAATTAATTGAAATCAGTTTAACAATTTCATCTAACTTCGCATTTGAATCATCGATTCTTCCGTAACTATGAAAGTATTCTCGTAAATTTAGCAATATTTCATAGAACATGGAATAACTAACACCAGTATTCATATAAATTCCACCTTTTTAAATCTATACTCCAATCCTATCATAAAGAAGGCAAAAAATCAAGATATATATCTTGATTTAAGATATATATCTTGGTTTCATGAATTTACTTATTGTATTACAATTTATCTAACACTTTTGAATACTTAATTTCAATTCAAAATTATTACGCACTCTCTCCTATGTTCTTTCCTGCCCTCATCCGTATAAAAACCGTAGTCCTGCACCTATCACTCTACCACGCTTTGCCCTACTTTATCGCACTTCATCGCCACTTATAGCTGTACTCAAAGCCCTGCCGTGGCAAACGAAAAGCACTCTAGTCATAAATTTTTCTCCTCTCAAAATGCCCTATAATGCCGTGTTTTGGGGCGTTCTGCCCACTTCTGCAAGAGCATGAATTTTTAAGCTGTAAACTACACTTTTTACAAAATAGTGCAAAACGGAGCAAATCAATGCCGTGTGTAGTAGTCAAATCGTAGTCAATACACCCGGTAGTTACTACTCCCATAAGTGGGTGCATTTGCCCTTTTGGGTGGGTGCATTTACGAATTAGGTGGGTGCATTTGCCTTTTTGGTGGGTGCAAATAGGGTGCAAAATTAACGAAAGGGTGTGCAATTCCACACCCTCGTTTCGGTTTTACTACCATTTTTACTACCAAATTTTACATAAATTCCTACTACTAAGCCCCATCAAATACTACCATAAAGTTTGGTGTGGTGGAGCGAAAAAATTACAATTTTTATTTCTTCTTGTATGTAATTACAATTCCGATTACAGATACGATAAAAGCAAACGGTGCAAGTCTCACAAAGACAAATTCAAATCCATGCATCATAGTTCCTGCGACAGCTAATTCAGGATTATTATAGTCCCATCCCAAATAAGAACTCTGCATAGCAGCAAGTATAATAAATACAATTACTATCAGTGCACAGAATGAAATAAGTACCCAACGGATAGTTTTTACCTTAGCCATGCTTTTCTTTGCCAACTGTAAATTAATCACCTCTAACTTCTCAGAGATTACCTTTAGGTCATCTTGAATTGGCTCCGTCACAGGTTCTCCAAGCAATACGCCTACAGATGTATCCAATTCATCTGCAAGTGCAATCAACATACTTGAATCTGGAACTGATAATCCATTCTCCCACTTTGATACAGTCTGTCTTACCACATTTAATTTAATGGCAAGTTCCTCCTGCGAAAGCCCTTTTGATTTTCTAAGTTTTTTAATGTTTTCATTAAGCATAATCTACGCCTCCTTGTTTTTTATGGCTCAATTTTAGAATTAGATGAGCCGTTGCCACAAGCAACGCATATTAACATTTGTTTATTTACTGGGGTTTTTAAGTGTTAAATTACAATTTCGGTGCAATCCAACTGACGGATTAAACTAAAATATGTTATCATTCTGAAAACCGGAGATTTGTCAAATTAAAGATTTACAAATTCAACTTCATTCTTTCTTAGAATTCCATTCACATATTGAATACTATATGCATTTGCATCAGATGCACTTCTTATAAAGTACTGTTTACCATTGTTTTCTACAAACGCTGTATCATTTTCCCATCACTTAAATAAATCATCCATTGTAATCTTTATCTACAGCATCATACCGCCTTCGACAAAACAAGTTACCAATTCAGTATATTTTTCAGGGTACTCGAACCATGATAGGTGAGCACTGTTTTCCAATTTTTTCACAGTCCCGTTTTGTGCATGTTCCTTAAACCATTCCTGCTCATACATTCCACAAGTCATATCATATTCGCCCACAATTAGTAATTGCGGTTTATCAATATCACACAGATATTGCAGATAGTCACCATAAAAATCTTCTGCTTCAAAAATCTTTTGTCGGAAAGAAATGAATTTACCCCAACATTCATCCGGTACTTGAGGGTCAGGAATATGATCGTTGATATATGAATTATATCTATCCGTTTCGATGACATGACAAAAACGATCAAGTCCATTACTAAATTCAATTGTCATCGCCTTCATAAATGCTTCCTTGGGTGAAATCGCATCTTTCAGAATCTCACTAACCAATTCCAATTGCGCATCCATTTCGTTCTGCTCATAATATGGCTTGGCTGCCAGTGCAATTGCCCGCGCTGTATAAAGTGCACTCCACATCGGGCAATCATATATAACTGCATCAGTACTATCCGGATAACTGTGAGCATATATAAGTGCAAGCATTCCACCAAAAGAATGACCAAGAGGAATCCAACTCTTAATATCAAGCGCAATCCTTATTTTTTCTATTAACCCCACATGAAAAAACACACCTGCAGATTCTGTTTCTGAAATAGCATCCGAACGAAACACACCATATTGATCAAAACTGATAACATGAAAATTTTTGCCAAGTTCCCTAGCTTGATAAGAATATGTAAGACAACTTTCTCCCGGTCCACCGTGCAAATACACAATTGTTGGATTGTCCCTGCTGCCATATTCCTCATAATATATTTTTTTATCATCTACAATAACAAATGCCATATTGTTCTCCTTTACACTGATTCCAGCTTCAGTTTTTCAATCAATTCCTGATACTTTGCATCATTTTTTAAGAAATCAAATTCATTTTTCATAGCTATTTCTAATACCCATTCTGTCACCTTCTGTTCAGAGTTTGTACTATAATCACCATATTTCTCATCACGCAATATAAGTGAGGTGTGAACATATAATACTTTGCAAGGACAATACTGTTAGAACTCTTTGCCCATCTTGTGCCCCCGATGCTTTTCTCTCCATCTGGCTTCCATGACAAAAGATTATCAGCTTCAATTTGTCCTAATTTCATATCTGAATTGCAATATGGACATTTCATAACTCCAACCCCCACATTAAATTATAATTTGCTATCGTTCTGAAAACTGGAATTCTATTTATTCATCTCATCAATCAAGCTTTCCGCTTTTACCGTCATTTCAACCCATCCTGGTATAAACCCGCTACTCAATGCATTTTTTACAGATTTAAGGTTTGACCAAGCACAACAATAAAATGGCACTTTTCCTTTATTAATTATCTCAACAGCAAGATTACTTGTTAAAGTAGATGCAATACCTCGCCTTCGATACTCAGGCAAAACATCAACTCCAATCTGCCACATACTTTCACAGTCTGCCGAACAGGCAGCAAGCCCGACTAGTTTATTCCCATCAAAAGCCCCGACTCCCAAAACATCTAATTCTTTTCTATCTTCACACAATGCATTTGACCATTCCGGAAGATATAAATTTTCAAAATCCTGATGTTCCAAAACTTTAAGTTCAAAGTCACATTCTTTTCTTCTCAAATGATTTATATCAGGCAAAAAATACTCTGCCATAAAGCATACTCTGTAACCATGTTCTTTCATTCGAGTATCTAACCAATGCATATTGGGAGTTTCAAAGCAATGATAGAATTCAAACTTATTTAAATATGTTTCAATTATTTCTTTAAATTCTTCTTTTACAGAAACAACTATGTTATTTCCATATGACACAAGATTGCAAGCAATTGGTTCCTTATAGTATTTACGAGCTAATGGCCCAATTCCCGCAACAGCAAACACATTTGTGTCCTGTAGAAAATCAGAAGCATTTGCATTTAAGTCATATGCAGATTGTTGCATAGCTATATTCATGATTTCTTTATTAGTCATAATTTACTCCTTTGCGCGGAAAAATCGGAATTTACAATCCATTCCTTTTTCTTTATTTCCTTCGCCAAACCTTACAGTCTGACGAGAATATATTTATAAGTCTCATTGTATCGTGAACCACTATTTTACATTCAAAACTTGTAAGACCAACCTCCGATGTGTCACGATATCCTTTGATGGTATATTCCTGCAATTCCCCATCTTCATCCCGGAGTCGCATTCTCATAGGGATAATCTTTCCTTCCATCGTATGCTGGCATATTAGGTCTATTCGGTTATCCATAAATACACCTACTGTATCTGAGCAATTAATTTCTGCTCCATTACAAGAAGTTCATCAACAACACTTCTCACAGCTTTTTCTGCTTCTTCTTCGATATCTTCTACATCACGCAAATCATACCATTTTGTTTTAAACACACGCTTATAAGTAAATGAATCTCTTCTACTATCTCCCGGCTTTAAAACATCAATTATTTTTTGCATGGTTGCAAAATCTTCTGGTGGAACATTCTGACCAGCAAGTTCAAACACACCATAAAAACGGCCATCATCAAAGTTCAACCAATATGCATATATGTTTTTACTTCCCCAAGAACTACTCTGTGTAGGCAATAAAGGAAGTATTCTATCCATTTCCGAAGTTCTAAAAACCATATTACCCCAATCGGATCCATGTATGATTTTTCCTTCATCTCCAAGCTTTGTAAGTGTATCGATGATAGCCTGAGATGTCATTGTTTTTCCATCAATTCTATTTGCATATATTAAATCAAGTGCTTTTCTATGCTTGTTGTATATTTTGTTACAAATTTCAATAAGCTGTCGGTCTTCCACGATATCCCTCCTAATTACCTCAATGTAATTATTCACTAATAATGAAACATCCTGCTGTAATTTAAAGCGTCCTACCAATTCCTCTAATATCTCAACTACATCAAGATAAGTTAAAACATCCCAATTTTCTACATCACTAGGTTCTTCTCCATCAGGAGTAAGAAATACATAAAATCTCTTATAGTCTGGGTAGTCCTGCTCCAAATAGGTTCTATATCTATTAAGCTGATTGCTATGCTCGTGAGACCCTACCTTATTTTCTATAGCAAGAACAATTTTCTCATCCGAAGATGTAATCAAAATATCTATATTCTTCCATTCACGCTGAACAGAGAAACTGTACATATCTGATAAAAGGACTTGAAAAATATCATATTTCCCAGAAGTATCGTTCTCAACCAATTTTTGAAATACACCTTTAAGAAATGCATCACCGAAACCATGATTCTCATTTGGGTCAAAGAGCCATCCTAATGTATTACTGTGACGAATCTCCATTCGAGAAACCTTAAGCACATCAAAAATATTAAATCTTCCAGTCCACGGCAAAAGCTCATCCAAGCATTGAATATCTAACAAGAAATTTTGCAATGCTTGTTCGTCCGTTAATTTGTTATCATTCAACTGAATTTCCTCCTCAATATTCGAATGTACCATTAGTCCATATTGCTTTCCATATATTCTTTACGAATCTGTGATAGGCTCTTATCCGCATCTTTATGTATAGCAAACTTATATGTTTCTACGGACTTTCAACCATATATTCTCTTCAACCAATCCTGCATTGACATTTCCTCATCATTGATGGAAACATGGCCATTTGCAAGAAGGGTACCAGGATTCGATAAGACCCCTATGACTGCTATTCAGGTGCTTTCTGAAATCAGAGGTGATATGTCTGTCTTCCCCACAGCTAAAAACCTCGTATCATGGGCTGGATGTTGTCCCCGTAATGATCAAAGCAATCATAAAATCAAATCCACCAGGATTTCCCGTGCCGGTTCCTATTTTAAACCAGTTTTGGTGCAAGTTGCAAATGCTTTAATCAAATCCAAGAAACATCCTGAATTTACAACCCGTTATCGACGTATAAAAGCACGTCGTGGTCACAAGAAAGCTATCATTGCCATCTGTCGTATGATTCTGACCGCTATCTGGCACATACTCACAGATTTAAAGCCATATACACCTGAAGGCTTTCTTGAATCGCGACCTGTGAATGAATCAAAAATATTGACTACTTCTCAGGCACTTAATCTGATGAAGCAACGAGGCTACATTATCAAAGATGATGTTGTTCCTGTCACCTGATCAGGTGTTGTGTATATATTCAATTTTTAAAACCAGCTACTTAGGCGGTTTGTTTACTATGCCCTTTATTTTTAGGCTGTCCTCTACTTATTTGTTTCAAACTTGTTTCTCCTTGTTTTAATCTCAAATGTCCTGTTTTGAAATGGATTCTGGGTGTTTTGTGATAATTTAGGATTTGCTCTGAAATATGTAAATGGGGTAAATCAGAGCAGATTTGAGTTGGTTGTTACTGGCTGTTAGTAGTGAAATTGATAGTTAATAAGAACAGGGGACTACTAAATATTTTCATTTTACTCACTTCCACTTGGACAATTTATGTTCTTTTCTGGATAACCAAGGGTTCCATAATCAATATAATTTCCATCATATTTTAACAGTTTTAGTATTGCCCTAACCATTATACACCCATATACCTGGCTAATCATAAACTGTTCTTCATAATCAACATTTTTTCCACCAAATGAACCATGTGCCGAAAAATTACGTGCATGCAATGCCTCTTTCTCACTTTTGCCAATAACCATATTTATTCCTTCAAAAAAATGTGTTAATTGTTCACTTACAGACATGCTATTCATGCGCTCAACTGTTTTTTTCATTCTTTCAGCATATTCTGTTCCAACAAATTGAGTTTCTACTAATTTTTTTATTGGTTTTATTCTTTTTGTAAAATCTTTTTTATCCATCAACAGAGTTTCTGGATTTGCGTCAACTTCTTCATACCACTTTCTCTTTAAATTCTCTAATGCAGCAGATAGAATAGGCAAATCCATGGGTTGAATAATATCTTTCGCATACCAATAAGCTGAAAAAAAGGAAGCAAAATCTAATTTTTCATATAACTCCGAAAACGGTTCTATATATTTTTGAACTGAATCAAAATATTTTTCAACAACTGACATATCCGTTCTGATAGGTGCTTTCGCCCCTGACATGCATTCTTTTTTAATATCAAACCCATGTGTTCGCGGATACTCCATAATAAATCCAATTTGGTTACCATTTTTATCAAATGAAGCCTCTCCTACGTACATTAATCTTTTTCCAATGAAAAAACTCAAATACTCTCTAATTTGTTTTCTCTCTTCTACACTTGGAATTCTTCCGTAGTCGTCAAAATAGGAAATACTAAGATTAGTGCTCCATGAAGGTCCATATTCATTTCCAACAAAATGAATATCAAACGCTGTATCCTTATACTTAAAATGTATAAAACTCCCGTTATATTCTTGTTCTTCCAATTCCTCTTTTATTGGAAATTTTAAATCACCATAAATCCCAGAAACAGAACCTTCTACCCTATATTCAAATTTTGAATTTGCATAAAAATATAGCCCACTCTTGCTACCATTCAATATCCACTCCTTAATCACCGAAGGTTTTTTTGAACTTTTGCCTTCAACATGATAACAAGATAGTTTATAATTAGTTTTATCCAATGTACTTTCATATCCATTACAATATATAGGCGCAAAAGTAACGGTATACCCACCAAATGTTTTTATTTCCAATTTACCTGATGGTACTGTCTCTCCAGGTATAAGTTCACGTTTAGTCACTACAGGTCTTTGTCTTTTTTCTTTATATTGATTCAAATATCTAACACATGAAATACTAATATTATAATTGTCATCTCTGCTTACAAATAATTCATCTATATCATCCCAAAATACATCATCTAGATTTTCATATTTTATATCAGAATGACCACTGATAACAAAATTATCACCAGGAATATTTTCCCACAATAATGAATCAAGTTTTCTTTTATTCATAACATACCTTCTTTCATATACAATAACACTGATTTAGATATATCTACATTTCTGCTTTTCTATTTCTCATAAATTACACGGTTTCTGTTAATGACGACATATCAAAGTTAATTTCATACAATGTTTTAGATAGTGGCATTAACAATTTTCTGTTTCTTTCAAGCAATTCGAAATAGAAATCATGTGGCGTTTTCGAGTTATCATTTTTTATACAGTTATACCTCCCAATAAAAAATTTCAACAAGTTCTGTTTCTAGTTTCAATTATACAACAGATTTCAACAAAGAAAACGTCATTTTTGCATCAAAAAAGCGTCACAAAAAGGACTGACATCTCTGTCAATCCTTTAAAGGTAAAAGTTCATTAAAACTTTTCGATGCATAAACGGCTCCCTAATCAGTATGAAGTATCATTTCTAATTCAGGATACTTTTGTTTGATGGAAATCAGATCATTTAAACCGCTTATATATGTCATCCTGTCACCTCTTCGTGCCGAAAGTGAGTATGACAGAATTTCATTATTCCAAAGATCCATATATAAGGTTAATTCATAGTAAATGCCTTTTAACCGAAATGCCGTCATATCACTTGCAACACATTGTAACGGACCGGTGATATTCAATCCCGTTGCCATTAAATTTGGATATACTTTAAATGGATCACCAGGTTTCTTGTATCGGTAATGCTTGGATTTACTTACAATAGCTGCCGTTTTACAGCACTTATGGGCATACTGGTCAGACACTTTCAATCCTGTATCCAAACGGATTTTTGCATTAAGCCAACGATATCCATGCGATGGGTATTTCGCATGATATTCCCTGAATAAAGCCAAATCATTCACAAAAGACAGCAAGCGTTTTGAAGGATGTTCCAAGCGCTTTTCCATTTATAAAAACCGCTGCGATTTACATTCATTAACCGGCAAAGCACAGCAACAGGAAAATCTTTTGAAAGCTCCATCACAATTTCGAATTCCTGCTGCTTAAAGAAATGAATTCCCTGCTTTGACCATCCCCTTTCACTTCGTATCCTTTTTTTGCTCGCGCCTCATTGATTTTTGATTTAATAAGTTCTTCAATCAACTGTTCTTTCGTCATTGATTGATAATCTTCCATGTGAAAAGAATCATCTGAAGATTTAAGCAAGATTGCTTTTGTTTCTTTGGTATGAGAAACGGATGTTTTTACCGGTAAGCCATTTTCACGACGATAATCTGTAGCGTATTTAGCTGCTAATGACTTTGAAATACCATTCTTCTCAGCAGCTTCGCGGCTGGAAAGTGCTCCGTATACGATTTCTTCAGCAATGGCTATGCGCTGTTCCCTTGGAATCATAAACACTATCTCCTGTGTAATAAGAAATATACTTGTTAACGAAAGTATACTACATGTCTACAAATTTTTGGATAGTGTCTACTTTCAGCTTACCACTTCAAAGAGAAAAAATTTGGAGGAAATAATCATTCATGCGTTTGTCGTGGACTAACCGTCCGGTATAACACTGCCCGAAATAGTCCTATTCCATCCCCTCATCAAGCCACTTAGCAATATTAGAAAAGTCAATCTTAAGGTCGCCATTGTAAATATTCACCGGAACAGGCTGGTCGAATCCATATATAACAGGGTAGACATCACTCTCAAAGTAATATACCAGAATCCTCTTCTGCGTAAAATCCAGTATCCAGTACTCGCGCACACCTGCTTCCATATACTTAGACAGCTTCAACGTAAAATCCCTCTTCTTCGTAGAAGGCGAAATCACCTCCACAAGGAAATCCGGCGCACCGTATATGCCAAACCTCTTAATCTTATCAGGGTCGCATACGATACCTACATCCGGCTGAACCATAGTCCTGTTATCGCAGTCTAACTGTACATCCACCGGTGCGATGAACGGTCTGCAGCTTCCGCCGTGCTCCATTATATAATTGGCAATCTGGCGGTAAATCTCCCCGCCGATGGACTGGTGCCCGAAAGTCGGAGAATACATATCGAAAAAATACCCATCAATCAGCTCAACTCTCTGCTCATCCGGCAGTGCATAATAATCATCCAGTGTATAACTGCCATTCCTCTCATACCTGCTGCCAGACTTATATGAAGAGCTTTCCCTCACCACAGGAATATCCCTGAATAACTGCTCCAGTGCAAGAATAGTATCATAGCGCGGGCTCTCCGTCTCACCCGAAAAAATCTTCTGTACTGTTCCTAACGGTACACCCGATAAATCCGCAATCTGTGCATAGGTGTATCCCATTTCCTTCTTCTTGTCTCTCATTTCCTGAATAGTCATATAAAGCACCCTCCCTTTAATGATAGTGGTTATATAATGTTGCCATTTCCCATCTATATAATAGGTGCTTTATTTCCATTTGTCAACCGAAATTTAATATATTTATTTCCATTTTGAAGAATATCTTTCCATATTTTAACCGTTTAAGGGAATATCAACGAATTTTCCTATTTATATAAAAAAGCGGAAGCACCGTTTTCGATACTTCCGCCATTAATGCTGTTTTCACTTTATTGATTACTGCTAATTACTGCTGTCCCTGCGTATTCTTTATCGTGACGCTCAACTGGTTAAACGGTATCTCGATGCCTGCCTCATCAAGTGCCAGCTTGTACTGCTCAGTAAATGCCCACTTAGTATCCCAGTATTTGTCTGCGCTGACCCACACGCGCGTCTCCAGTGTGACCTGGCTTGCGTCAAGGCTTGCCACAAATACGTTAACCGGCTTATCCATGAGGATATTATCATTCTTATCGATAATTCCCATGAGCACCTTCTTTGCGGCGGTGATGTCCGATTCATAGCTTATGCCGACCTGGACATCGACACGGCGTATATCCATCGCACTCACATTCTTGACACTTGAATTTGCAAGAGTTCCGTTAGGAATCACAATCATCTTGTTGTCTACCGTGGCAAGCTTAGTGTAAAAAACATCAATTCCCACAACTGTACCCTCATCACCGCACGCCACAATGTAGTCTCCAACCTTGAAAGGCTTGAATATGAGTATCAGCACACCTCCCGCAAAGTTCGCAAGGCTTCCTTGAAGCGCAAGACCTACTGACAACGTAACCGTACCAAACAATGTGACAAATGTTGTCGTCGGTATTCCAATAATTGAGACAATTGCTATAAATAGCAGCACATATAAACCTACTTTTATAATTGAATATATGAATTTTACAACAATCGGTTCTATCTTTCCCTTATTAAGTGCTTTTGTTGTGAGCTTTAGAACCCACTTGATAAGCCTGCTTGCAATGAAGTACACAATCAACGCAATCAATATATTTTTTCCAAATCTGATTGCATACTCAATCACAGTATCAAGCACCTTATCCCAATGTGACACGCTTTTTGCAACCGCGTCCATAACCTGTGTTTCCAACTGTTCTCCCGGCATGTTTTTTTCCTTCCATATTTAATCTTTGATAAAATGCTATGAGAGTCAAAAGGTATTCTGCCACTCATTTGATATCCTCGAATTGCTCCGCTGTAAAATTTTACTGTTCTGCCCTGCACAGCATTTATGCCGGCTTATGGGCAGAGGTTTTTCTTATCAAGCTTGAATATCCTGCTGTTTTCTCTGCCCTATGCCGCTCTTATGCCAACTTATGGGCAGAGGTTTTTCTTGAGAAACTTGAATTTCACGCTGTTTTCTCTGCCCAATACCGCTCTTATGCCGGCTTATGGGCAGATACTACTCTAGCGCCCGGCAGACTTAGCCTTCGCCGTGTTTTTCTTCTCTGTATCTGTTTTTGCTGTATCCGTCTTCTCGGCTTTAGAACTCCCTGACATCATTTTCTCTGTCTTTACTTCATTCTTTACTTCTTCCGGCTCCGCCTTCCCCGCTTCTGTCTCTTTTAGATTCGTTTTTCCATCTACCTTTGGTATCTCATCACTCCTTACAGCTTTCTTTTTTCCTGCTCCGGCAGATGCTTTTTCTTTATTTTCTCTACTTTCTCTACTTTCTTTATTTTCTCTACCTTCTTTATTCTCTCTACCTTCTTTATTCTCTCTACCTTCTTTATTCTCTCTACCTTCCTTATTCTCTCTACCTTCTTTATTTTCTTTACTCTCTTTATTTCCCTTCTCTGCCGCCTCCGGCGCCTCTTCTTTCTTCAGTGTCTTCTCCTTTACAGACTCCGGCTTCGCTTTCTTCTGTGACTTTTCCTTTTCCATATCAGAAACTGTCTCAGATTTAGTTATCTGTGTATCGACAATCTCAGGAATCTCAACCTCATCCGCAGTTACGGATTCTTCCTCAACGCGCCTGAAAATACATATTCCAAGCGGCGGAATTGTGATGTATATTGAATCCTTTCGATTGTCGCACTCGCTCTCCTGCGATATCTTTACGCGCGAATTGAGCTTGCCTGTTCCGCCGTACTTCTTGGCATTGCTGTTGAAAATTTCCTTATAATGTCCTGCCTTAGGCACACCTATCTTGTACTTCTCGCGCAGCACAGGAGTGAAGCTCACAACGACGAGAAGCTCATCACCGTTCTTAGCCCTGCGGACATACGACACAATGCACTCGTCGGCAGAGATATTATTAATCCACTCAAAGCCTTCCGGGTTATAATCCAGCTCATAAAGAGCCTGCTCGTTCTTATACAGGGCATTCAGATCTTTCATATATCTGTGAAGCTTCTGATTCTGCTCCTTTGAAAGCTCGTCCCAGTCAACGCTCTTTTTCTCCCACCACTCGTTGTACTGTCCAAAATCCTGCCCCATAAAGAGAAGCTTCTTGCCCGGATGGGTGTACATAAAACCATAAGCTGCACGGAGGTCCGAGAATTTCTCGTCAAGCTCGTCCTCAGGCATTTTATTTATCATGGAGCACTTTCCGTGAACCACCTCATCATGTGAAATGACAAGAATAAAATCTTCGCTGTAAGCGTATATCATGCTGAAGGTGAGCTCGCCGTAACGACCTTTTCTAAAGAGAGGATCAGCGCTCATAAAATCTAGGAAATCATTCATCCAGCCCATGTTCCACTTGTAGTCAAAACCAAGTGAGCCGTCCTTAATCTCACCCGTCACCATCGGCCACGCTGTAGACTCCTCCGCAATAAGCATGGAAGTCTTGTTTTTCTTTCTGTACACCGCATTGAGCTGCTTGAAAAATTCAACTGCCTCAAGATTCTCATTTCCGCCATATATATTTGCAACCCATTCACCATTCTTCTTCCCATAGTCAAGGTAGAGCATGGACGCAACCGCATCCATTCTAAGACCATCCACATGATATTCCTTTGCCCAGAAAAGTGCATTGGCTATGAGGAAATTGCGAACCTGTGGTCTGCCATAATTATATATGTAGGTTCCCCACTCAGGGTGCTCGCCCTGCCTTGGGTCAAGATGCTCATACAGCGCCGTTCCGTCAAACCTCGCCAGTCCGAAATCATCCTTCGGGAAATGTGCCGGAACCCAGTCTAAGATGACACCTATTCCTGCGCAGTGCAGAAGGTCTACAAAGTATCTGAAATCATCCGGTGTTCCGTACCTGCTAGTCGGCGCATAATAGCCGGTCACCTGATATCCCCATGAACCGTCAAACGGATGCTCCATTATCGGCATGAGTTCAATATGTGTGTAACCCATTTCCTTCACATACTTGATAATAAGCGGAGCCAGTTCACGATAATTATAGAATTCCCTTCCGTCCTCCGGCTTCATAAAGGAGCCTAAATGCAGCTCATAGATGGACATCGGCTTATTTTTGTTAAGCTCTCTCTGCTCAAGCCAGTCGCCGTCCGTCCACACATATTTCTCAATATCATACACTATTGAAGCGTTGTTCGGACGAAGCTCACTGTAAAATGCATAAGGGTCTGCCTTAAGTCCTACCATTCCGCCCTTATATTTTAGCTCATATTTGTAAATATCAAGCGGCTTTATCCCCGGTATAAAAAGCTCATATACACCATATTTATCGATAAACTGCATCTGGTGGGTTCTTCCGTCCCAGCTGTTAAAGTCACCGACAACACTCACACGCCACGCGTTAGGTGCCCACACTGCAAAATGTACTCCCTGTACACCATCCACCTCCATCGGATGTGCACCCAGAACATTGTACAGCTCATAATTGATTCCCGCCTCGAAGCGCTCAAGCTCAGACTCAAGAATCTGCACCTTAAAGCTGTATGTATCCTTTATCTGCTGTATGTTTCCGTCTCCATAATCCACTATAAGCTCGTATGCCACTCTTCTCTTGCCCGGTATGAGCAGTGCGAAGTATCCTGCCTCATCAACCTGCTCCATATCATAGGTCTTATTCTTTCCGGTAAGTACCACCTTCACACCCACAGCCCCCGGCTTAAATGTCTGAAACAGCAGACCATCCGGTGTAATATGCTGTCCTAAAATATCAAGCGGATGCTTGCATTCCGAATAAACTACGGCCTCAATCTCAGGCCAATCCATCAAATCATATAATTTCTTGTCCATGCAATCCCTCACCTTCCATTATATTCATAAAATTATTGTATCACCTTTAAATTGTCTTTGCAATTCATTTGTGCTATAATGAGCAGGGACAGAAAATAAATAAGAATTGACCGGGCTCTTTGAGCGAGGGGTGCTTCTTGTCCGAAGGGCAAGAAGATGGAAAATAAAGATATTAGTAAATCGGAAGTTATAAAGGAGAATATTGATGAAACTATTTTTATGTTCGCACTTTTCAAGTGTGG
>ERZ1106915.1122-NODE-1122-length-26376-cov-8.647164_pt1 | contig 26376 bp, 22 predicted proteins | sample MGYA00403653_ERZ1106915 | MGnify/ENA primary metagenome ERZ1106915 (study PRJEB35170, sample SAMEA104062404) | human gut metagenome | biome: human gut; feature: human-associated habitat; material: faeces | place: Denmark | collected 2012-06-06 ... | reverse complement strand
GGAGAGAGCGCTCCCGCAAACTGCCTCTTGACAACTTATAGGAGCGTCGGTTTTATTGGCGAAAACCAGGATGTGCTCAAGAGTTCCGGAATTTGCCGCATACTTCCGAAAACGACGTCTCGGTGGCACCAAAAACTGCCCTCGGAACCCTGAGATAATGAACATATGTAGCCGTTTGCCGCGAAATACCGCCCGTTTATAGAACCCACCCCCAGCGCGCGTCATCCTTACGGTTGAATAAATACACATCTATGGAATTACGTAAGAGAGGACCGTTCCATGAGCTACAAGACCGTTTGTGTTGCCGGCGGCGGCGTGTTGGGAAGCCAGATTGCCTTTCAGGCTGCCTACTGCGGCTTTGATGTAACGATTTGGCTGCGCAGCGAGGGCAGCATCGGCCGCACCCAGCCCAAGATCGATCACGTGCGCAAGGAGTACATCGCGGCAATCGAGGGCATGGCGGACGGTACGGGCGAGTGGTGCGCCGGTATCGCCGATGGCACCCAGCCCTTCGACAAGGAAGCGGCGCTCGCCGCCGTCGAGCGTGCCTACTCCACACTCAAGCTGGAGCTCGATCTTGCCAAGGCCGTGGCCGACGCCGACCTGGTCATCGAATCTATGGCCGAGGACACCCAGGCAAAGATCGACTTCTACAAGAAGCTCGCCCCGGCTCTTCCGCAAAAGACCGTCATCGTGACCAACTCATCCACGCTGCTGCCGAGCACCTTTGCCAAGTACACCGGCCGTCCCGAGAAGTACCTGTCGCTGCACTTTGCCAACTCTATCTGGAAGAACAACATGACCGAGGTCATGGCACAGGACCAAACCGACAAGCGCTACTTCGACGAGCTCGTCGACTTTGCCAACGACATCCGCATGCTTGCCCTGCCCGTCAACAAGGAAAAGAACGGCTACCTGCTCAATTCCATGTTGGTGCCGTGGCTGCTTTCGGGCCTTGACCTGTATGTCTCGGGTGTGAGTGACCCCAAGAGCATCGACCTCGCGTGGACGCGCGGCACCGGCGCTCCCAAGGGCCCGTTCCGTGTATTCGACACGGTGGGTATCCAGACGGCCTACAACATCGTCATGCAGTACCAAAAGGTCCCGGGCTTGGTGAGCCCGCTGCTCAAAAAGATGATGATGCCCTACAACTTTAAGGCCATGGCCTCCGTCCTCAAGCAGATGCTCGACGAAGGTAAGCTGGGCGAAAGCTCGGGCGAGGGCTTCTTTACGTACTAAAAATGATCTCTTGGGGGCGGAAGCGTTGAGGATCTACGGTAGTATGCGACAAGATCTGAATAGGTCGAGCAAGAGCTGTAGCGCGCGTTGACGTTTGCCCAATAGAACGCAAAAATGCACCGCTCGCCGATACTCCTCTCGCGAGTGGTTGCCATATGGTTTGATGTTGGAAACATATGATTGCCGACAGGCCGTAGGTGACATTCGCCATGATATCGGAGGTACCAAGTATGTTTCGTGCTCCGTTAAACAAGTATCGGGCTGGCTGACATGAGCCGCCGTTTTGTCTCGATAACCGTTGCAGTGGTTTGCCTGGCAGTGCTTCCGGGCGCTACAGGGCAACTCGCCATAAGTCGAGAAACATCCTATATGCAGGAATGCGTTTCCGAAGGCTTTGCCATTGATGGTTACTATCGTGATGACAAAACAAGTCTGGAAACCCTGGCCTTTCTTGAAGAGGATAATCATCGGTGGCAACTGGTCGGCAAAGGCGGCGACTGCGTTGATGGGCAGTTCGAGCGTATGGACGACCCCAACATTCTGTTATTAAAGAATGAAAACGGCGAAAAATTCGGTACGGTCCACGTGGCGTATATTTCGCGCCGACGCGATCAGGGTTGGCTCTATCTATTTAGAGATACCAGGGTGACCCGTTTTTATCTGGTGAGCACCGATCCGGCGTTTATGGTGGAGTCTGGCGATGTCGATGCGGACAGTTGATTCACGGCAATAAAACGGCGAGCGGGGCGCGGGTGTGAACTGCACCACGCTATTTGCTCGCGTCCGTATCGCGTTTGCGCCTCGTCATAACTTGCGTCCGTGCGAGCGCTCATCCCGCGCCGGCATCACTTCACATCGAACTCCACGCGATCGAGTTCGGGTACGTTGAGGTTGATGAGTTTACGAGCGACGTGGCGGTCGTGTGCCCCAAGCGCCTCGCTTGTCGTCACATGGGCGACAACCTCGCGCTCGACAAGGCCCTCCTTCTCGCCTTCGGTAGCCGAGGTCTCGACGGCGACGGTGTAGTCCTTAAAGCCCGGCAGTACCGCGGCAAGCTCGCGCGTAGTTTCGGTGACGCCATAGCCGTCCTGCACGCCGGCCTGCGCCGAGCCAATAGACCCCGCGGTCATAACGATGCAGGGGATGGCAAAGATCACCGTGCCCACGATGATGCGGCGGCGCACCTTGTGTGACAGCTCATCGACCTCGGCGTTTTCCTCGGCGGTCACAATACCGTCGCCGTTGAGGTCACGCTTGAGCGGTACACGTAGAAGAAGCAATACGGCTTCGGCCGCCAGCGCGATAAAGACAACGTTGATGCCAAATTCGTAGAGCGCCGAGAGAAACAGCGACCCGCTCGCGATGGCGATGCCGTAACCCGCCGCGCACAGGGGCGGCATGAGCGCGGTTGCCACGGCCACGCCCGCGATAAGCGTCGCGGGCTCCTGGTCGCGCGAGTTGCCCAGGCCTCCGGCAAAGCCACCCGCGAGCGCGACGGCAAGATCCCAGACGGTGGGTGTCGAGTTGTCGATGATAGCGGCCGTGGTGGTGCCGAGCGGTGAGAGCTTAAAGTACAGCGTGGACGTGATCAGGCAGAAGGCCATCTGCAACGCGAGACCGGCAATGGCCTCGACGGTAATCTCGCGGTCGAGCGTGGCGATGCCATATGCCATGGCAAGGACCGAGCCCATGAGCGGGCAGATGAGCATGGCACCTACAATGGCGATATCCGAGTCGATATCGAGGCCGATGCTCGCGATCAACATGGCAATGATCAGGATGCATAAGTGCGAGCCAGTCAGGCGCGCCCCGTTTACAAAGCGCTTGCGAATCACGTGATAGGGCGCGCGTCCCTCGCGAATGTTGAACGCCTGCTTAAGGAAACGGGTAGCATTCTCCATGGCCTCGCTGTGTGCAGGGCGTATACCGTGACGACGATGATGACGCTCGCGCAGCCGCTTGATCTGTTGTTTGTCGAGTTCCATGCTTACCTCGTTTAGCTTCTGAGCCGCTTCTTGCGTCTGTCGTCTTTACTCTACACCGCGTTAGGCGAGGTGTCAGACAAGGTTTGTTGACCTGGAAGTCAGGCCAATCGACATGGCTAAAACGCCGTGAGGATCATAAGAATCAAATAGACAAAAAAGCGCGGGGCCGGTTTGATTCCGACTCCGCGCTCTGCGCTGGTGCGTTGTTGTTCGGCCTACCCCAGCAGGCTCAGACCAACAGAGACAAACGCCAGAATAACGCCGACGATGGACTCGCCGCCGAGCAGGCCGCTGGCGACAACAAGGCCCTGTTCCTGGAAGGCGGCGTCCTTGGCAGCCTTCTCCTCGTCCGAAAGACCAGCGGTGGCGTCGCGGTGGGCGGACCACTTGTCGTAGGCGAGCTTAACGCAGGAGCCCAGGAAAGCCGTGAGCGACATATAGAACGGCAGGTACACGCCCAGGCCGATCATCATGGCTGGAATGCCGAGCCAGTACATGACGATACCGGCGATAAAGCCGCCTGCGAACCACGGCACACTCGGGATGCCCGAGACCATGGTGGCGACGACGCTTGCCTGTGCGGCAACGAAACTCTTGTCGGGACCAAAGGCGTCCGGACCATAGGCGGTGACGAGCGCGACCATGACGGCGGCAGCGACCAGGGCGCCCACGATGCCGCCGATGGCCTGGCCGACCCACTGTGCGCGCGGGTTGGTGCCCAGCACGGCGCCGGCCTTAAAGTCGTTCATGACGTCGCCCGCAAGGCCGCACGCTACGGCCACGATGCCGGCGATAAAGAACAGCTTGACCTGAGCGAGCTGCGCGAAGGCGGCAACGATGAGCATGACGATGAGGCCGAAGATCTCCATGGGGTCGATGCCCGTCTGGCCGCAGCTCTGCGCGCTCATGATGGTGGTGACAAAGGTGAACAGCGTGACGATGACGGCCGGAACGGGGCCAAGGTCGAGCACGATGGCGATGATCACGGCGATGGCGGCAGCGCCCAGGCCGATGATACCGGCGTCGAGCTTAAGGGAGCCCGAGATGAGCGACTGCTCGTCGGTGTCGGTGGAGCTGTCGGCGGCGAGGCCGCGGACGATACCGGCGACCTGCGGCAGGATGTCCTTGAGGACGACGGCGACGCCAAAGCCCATCATAAGGCCCATACCCAGGGACTTAACAATGCCTTGTGCGGTCATAACGTCAAACAGACCGGTAGCGGTGCCGCCGACAATGATGCCAAAATTGCCCAGTAGCGCGCCGGCAAACCAGAATGCGACCGGGGCGAAGCCCACGAGGAAGCCGACGGAGAGCAACATGGGCGAGTTGTAGATGGCAAAGGTCACGCCGGGGATGTTGAGCGTGCACAACATGCTGGGCACAATGCCCAGAGCGTCGCGCAGCACGCTGTAGATGCCGGCGATGGCCATGGAGCCAAAGAGCTGCTTGCCGGTCTTGCCGCCTGCCTCGGTGGCGCGCAGGGTCTGAGCTGCGGCGTTGCCGGTGGGGAACTCCAGCGCGGCGTCCACGATAAAGTGACGGTGGATGAGCGCCGTGGCCAGCAGACCCAGGATAGTGCCGGCGAGTGCCACGATAAACATGTCGAGCCAGCTGATCTGGTCGGCATAGCCCAGCATCCAGGCGCCCGGAATGGTAAATGCCAGACCGCCGGCGACCATGGCGCCTGCGGACATGATGGTGTGGGTGACGTTTGCCTCGTTGAGGCTGGCGTTGCCCATGAGCTTAAGGAAGAACAGCGAGATGACGGCAGCGAAGACGATCGGCCAGGGGAGTGCACCCATCTTGAGGGCGGTGTAGGCCGAGCTTGCCGTGATGATCACGCAGCCGAGGACGCCGATGACGACGCCGCGCAGCGTGAGTTGCCCGCGCATCGAAGCGCGGTTCGAGGGATTGCTCATATAAAACTCCTTTGCGTATATCCGCTTCCCCCGGGAGCGCCGATACGGATACGGCGCGGGAAGTCGGGTTACCAAGGGCCGCCGCGTGAGCTCGCAAACGACCGCGCACCAGTATAGCCGCAAGCTAGTCATTTTGGGATGACTGGTTTAGGTAGGCGATATACTGCTGGGCAGACGAAAGGAGCGCCGACGATGCTTAATGGGTGCGCATATATATTGACGGTCGACGTGGGCAACACGTTCATTCGCTTTGGCCTGTTTGCAGAGGATTCGGCCGCGGCGCAGGAATGTCCGCTTGCGACATGCGAGATCACGACGCCGTCGAGCATTACGGCCGACGAAGCGCGCATGCGACTTATGCAGGTCATGGGCGCGCTCGCCGCCGATGCAGGTGTGCCCGGGGTGCTTGCACCCGCCGCGGCCGTGCTGAGCTGTGTAGTCCCGGCGCTCGAGCGCCCGTGGAAGGCGGCACTTTCCCGCACCTGCACGGGGCGCGTGCTCACCGTGGGGCCGGGACTTAAGACCGGCATACCCGTGCACTACGACGATCCGGCCGAGATCGGCCCCGACCGCATCGCCGATGCCGTGGCGGCCCGCGCCGTCTACGGCTCGCCGTGCATCGTGATTGACCTGGGCACGACGACCAATATCGAGGTCATCGACGTGCACGGTACCTTTGTGGGCGGCGTTATCGCGCCAGGCCTGGCCCTCGGCGCCCGTTCGCTTTCGGCGGCAGCAGCGCGCCTACCCCAGGTTGAGCCCTCGGCGCCAACGCACGTCATTGGACGCAACACGCGCGAGGCCATGCGCTCGGGTGTGGTTTTGGGCGAGGTAGCCCGCATCGACGGCATGCTCGACATGGTGCTTGCCGAGATGCGCGCGACCAAGGCCGCGGGGGAGGGCGATGTGCCCATCGTCATTACCGGCGACGATGCCGAGGCACTTGCGGCGCTGGTCGGCCATAGCCTGACGGTAGACGACGCGCTGACGTTGCGGGGTCTCGCCGAGCTCTACCGCATCAACCAAAAGCCCCGCCGCGCGTAGGGCGAGGGGCTGGTGGGATAAGCGCCCCCACCTTTCACCTGCTACAATGGGCCAAACTATTGCGATTGCGGAGGTGTCTGCCATGTCGGACGATCTTCATCAAACCGCGTCGGGCAAGCGCCGCGACGTTATTAGCTGGGACGAGTTCTTTATGAGCGTGGCCATCGCCGCGCAGCGCCGCAGCAAGGACCCCAACACGCAGGTGGGAGCGTGCATCGCCAGCACCAACCACCGCATCCTTTCGGTGGGTTACAACGGCACGCCCTCGGCGCTCAACGACGACTTTTTCCCGTGGGGTACGAGCGATGACCCGCTGCAGGACAAGCACAACTACGTGGTCCATGCCGAGGCCAACGCCGTGCTCAACTACCGTGGCTCGCTCAAGGACCTCGAGGGTTCCACGGTTTACGTCACGCTGTTCCCGTGCCACGACTGCGCCAAGATCCTGGCGCAGGTGGGCGTGGGCGAGGTCGTCTACCTGGACAATAAATATGCCGACACCGATGACGGCCGTATCAGCCGCCGCATTCTCGACTCCTGCGGCATCAGCTACCGCCAGGTCATCGTCGATGTCCAGATTGGTACCGGGGGACAGGCTCGGCAGTAGCGCGTGCCAACGCCAGCTGGCGGCAAAACAGCCAAAAGAGCCCCGTCCCAAATTGACTGCTCGTGAAAGTCGTGTCCGCACGCATGGCTGGCGCCTAAGCGGGTACATGGCTGTAGTAACATAGCCCCTGTCCGCGGGCGTGCCCGCGTTATTGTGAGAAAGGAGCCCCTGTGGCTGTTAACGAAGAGCTGCTTAAGAAGGTTCTTGAAGAGATTCGCCCCAACCTGCAGGCCGATGGCGGCGATATGGAGTATGTGGGCGTCGACGACGGGGGTGTTGTCAAGCTGGAGCTGCAGGGCGCCTGCGCCGGCTGCCCCATGAGCTCGCTAACCCTTTCCATGGGTATCGAGCGCATCCTGAAGGAGCATGTGCCCGGCGTTACCCGCGTTGAGCAGGTCAATGCTTCCGGCGAGGCCGAGGACCTGTACGACGAGTACGCGCCGTTCTAAGATGCGAAAGCTGCGGACGGTACGCTCCGCATAGACGTTACGTCCAAATATGCGTCTGCGAGCGTAAGGCCCGCGGCCGCATTTGTATGTAGGGAGCAGGGGATCGATATGCTCAACGACCTCTACCATATGCTTGATCCCGTCGCGATCTCGGCGGGCCCCATCACCATCTACTGGTACGGCCTGGCCTATGTGGTCGGCGCCCTGCTTACGGCAGTCGTTATGTATCGCACGCAGCGCCGCTGGGGCTTCGACATTACGATTGATGACCTGACGAGCGTCGTGGTCGGCGTGGTCTTTGGCCTCATCATTGGCGCCCGCCTGTTCTACGTCATCTTTTACGGCGATGGCTACTACTGGACGCATCCGCTCGAGATCTTTGCCACCAACGAGGGCGGCATGAGCTTCCACGGTGGCCTGGTCGGCGGCATCTTGGGCGGCATCATCGTGTGCCGCATGTATAAGCTCGACGCCTGGACCATCGCCGACCTTGCTGTTATCGGCGCTCCGCTGGCGCTGTGTCTGGGACGCTGCGCCAACTTCGTAAACGGTGAGCTGTGGGGTAAGCCGACCGATCTGCCCTGGGGTGTGGTCTTTGGCGGCACCGCGGGCGATATGCCGCGCCATCCCTCCCAGCTCTACGAGGCATTTCTAGAGGGCATTGTGCTCTTCTGCATCCTGCAGGTGCTCAGTCGCAAAAAACCGCTGCTGCCCCAGGGTACGTTTATGGGCGTCTTTGTGATGGGGTACGGCATCGTCCGCTTTCTCGTCGAGTTCGTGCGCGTGCCCGATGCCCAGCTGGGTTATCTGCTGGGAGGCGTTATCACCATGGGCCAGCTGCTGAGTTTGCCGCTCGTGATTGCCGGCCTGGTGCTCATCATCTTCGCCCGACACCGCAATCGCCCCCAGCGCATCTACCTCGACGCCTAACCACCACAAAGGGGACAGGCACCTTTGTGGTGGTTTTGCCGAGTTTGATAGGTTTCTAGAAAGGCTTTCGGACTGTGAAGGATTCCGACCTCTCCACAACGGCTGCGCGCGACGCTGCCCGCATCGTCTGGTTTAAGCGCTACCCCGCCAAGCAGACGCTCATCGCATTTCTGCTCCCGCTGTTGGCGACCACGGCGTTTTCCATCGATCCCGCGCCGGTCTCGAGCAACGCAGTCTTGGCGATTGACCCCAAAGCCTCGGGCATGCTGTACGTGTGCTACGAGGTGCTCCTCTCGTTTGCCGGCCATACCGACGCGGTCATGCTGCTTGCGCTTGCCTGCCTGCTCACGCTGCCGTTTCGCTACGTATTCTTTGGCCGCGGCGATGCTTGGCGTCCTTCGGTGATCCTTCCGTCGCTGTTCTTTGCCGTCTGCATGGTGTTTGGCCGCAGCTACGACCTCACCGATTCGGCCGAGATCGTGCTCGGTGACAAGGCTCGCATCATCTGCGCCTGGATTGGCGGCGCGGGCTGGATGCTCCTAGCGATCGTGGCCTTCTATCTGGCTTTTGAGTGCCTGGATTGGCTGAGCTCTCGGCGCATTCCGTTTTCCGAAGCGCACTTTGGCCGCGTATGGCGTGTGGCTCACGCCGTGCTCTCGGTCCATCCCTTTGCCGGGCCCTTCCTGGTGCTTATGATCGCCTGGGCGCCCACGCTCATCGCTTCGCTGCCCGGCCTTTTTATGGGAGATACGGGTGCGCAGATTCGCCAGTGGTTCAACTATCCCAATGGCACGAGCGACTACCTGCGCCTGCTCAACCCCAACGTGCTGCTCAACGGGCACCATCCCGTAGTGCACACGGCCATTATCGGCTCGTGCGTTCAACTGGGGCTTTCGCTGTTCAACAGCGCTAACGCGGGCCTCATCATCTATACCTGCGCTCAATTTGTCATCACGGCTGCCTGTATGGCCTATTCCATTTCGTCGCTGCGCAAACTGGGCGTGAGCCTGCCGGTTCGCGGTACGATCCTGCTGTTCTTTGCGTTTATGCCGATGTTCTCTAACTACGCGGCGTTGCTCACCAAAGACGTGCTCTTTGCCGACGCGTTTTTGGTGCTGCTGGTACAGACCGTCAAGCTCGTGGCATGTGGCTTGCCCCGTCGTGATGCCAATGCCGAGCGTGCGGGCGAACAGAGGCCCGTGCTCTTTGCGCGCCACGACTGGCTGTTGCTTGCGCTGGCTGCCATGGGTTCCACGTTTTTGCGCAATGGCGGTCTGGTCTTTCCGTTGGCGGCCTGCGTGATTGCGGCGGCGTTTTGCGCATGGGACGCGCATGTGGCTCGTCGTGCAGCCAAGCAGGCTGGTGCTGCGCCTTCGGGCACTATCCCGCGTTTCCGCTGGGTGGGAGTGCTTGCGTTGCTTGCTCTCTGCCTTGCCTCTAATATGTACTTCACCAAGGTCTTTATGCCGGCGCACGATATCACGCCTGGTTCCAAGCGCGAAATCCTCTCGATTCCGTTCCAGCAGACGGCTCGTTTCGTCCAAAAGCACGACGGCCTCAACTCGGGCGTCATCCCCACGGTTAAGGAGGACGGCACCATCGTGGAGGCTCCTTGCGACGGCTTGGTGACCGACGAAGAGCGTGCCGTGATTGACCGTGTGCTCAAGTACGACAATCTGGGCCGCCGTTACAACCCGGATAAGTCGGACGCCGTCAAAAATTGCTTTAACGAGTACGCCTCGCAGGAGGACATCAAGGCCTATTTTGAGGTGTGGGCCCAGATGTTCAAAAAGGATCCCGAGTGCTATATCTCGGCGCTCATCAATAACTACTACGGCTACTTTTATCCGAGTGCCCGCGATGTGTGGGTCTACAGCACGTCGCGCAGTGCCGAGATTATGGCACGCCCCGATAATCTCAAGTACTTTGACTTCCATCCGGTCGATAGCAAGGTTGTGCGCTGGTGCGACCACCTGATCAACCTGTATCGCGTGGCGGTGCAGCGCATTCCGTTTATCTCGCTCACCATGAGCTCGGCCACCTATGTGTGGATCATGATCGCCGTGGTGGTCTATCTGCTACGTCGTCATTCATGGCGCGGTCTGGCCATTTGGTTGCCGCTGCTGGGCGTGCTTGCCGTGTGCCTGATCGGTCCCTGCAACGGTTCGACCTATATGCGCTACCTGTATCCGGTTATCGCCTGCATGCCCTTTGCCATCGGCGCCACCATCACTCGCAGCGACCTTCTCTGGTCCTAATTTGGTGCAAAGGGGACAGGTTACTTTGCACCAAAGGGTGGCATCATCACGACGCCTTCATTTTGGGGTTTATCTCGCAGGCCAGTAGGTATATCATAACGACGTTTGTTTATATTGCCCGAGCATCTGCGCTGGGCTTTAGGTCGAAACCGATAGGAGACACGTATGTCCGGACACTCTAAGTGGGCCACAACCAAGCATCGTAAGGGCGCGCAGGACGCCAAGCGTTCCGCCCTCTTCTCCAAGCTGAGCCGCAACATCACCGTTGCCGCCCGTCTCGGCGGCGACCCGCTGCCCGAGAACAATGCCAGCCTCGCCGCTGCTGTTGCCAAGGCCAAGGCTCAGTCCATGCCTAAGGACAAGATCAAGTCCGCTATCGACAAGGCTTTTGGTTCGGGTGCCGATGCCGCCGTCTACGAGAACATCGTGTACGAGGGCTATGGTCCCGCCGGCGTTGCCGTCTACGTCGACTGCCTGACCGATAACCGCAACCGTACTGCCGCCGATGTCCGTTCCGCCTTCTCCCACGCTGGTGGCAACCTGGGCACCTCCGGTTCCGTCGCCTTCCAGTTTGAGCGCAAGGGCCAGATTGTCGTCGCCAAGGAGATCCTGGACGAGAACGCCAAGAAGGAGACCATGATCGCCAACGGTGCTGCCGGTGACGAGGATGAGTTCATGATGGCAATCGCCGAGGCCGGTGGCGAGGACTACGAGGACGCCGGCGAGGAGTGGATCGTCTGGACCGCTGCTAACGACGTCATGGCTGTCTCCAAGGCACTCGAGGAGCAGGGCGTCCAGGTCAAGGGTTCCGAGACCACCATGGTTCCGACCACCCCGACCGAGGTCTCCGGTACCGACGCCAAGAAGGTTCAGCGCCTCATCGACCGTCTCGAGGAGCTCGACGACGTCCAGGATGTTTACAGCACCATGGACATGACCGACGAGGTCATCGCTGCCCTCGAGGAGGAGTAGCGCCTGCACGGGTTAAGCCGTGCATATCTGGGCATAATGAAGCGAGCATGCAAGCCTCGTGGAATAGATGAGCCGGATCCGCGTGCGTATGGCACCGGACCCGGCTCTTTTATAATGATGCGAATCGTTTTGCATTCTGTGGACCGAAACCTGAAGGGAGCGCGCGTGCGCGTACTCAAACGAGCCCTAGCGATCGTGTATCTTGCCGCCGCCATCGTGGCGCTGGGTACGCTTGTCTGCCAGTTCTGGGGACCGTATACGTATCGCTTTATGTTGCTGTTGCGTGACACCATGCCTCGCGTCGTCGTTACGGCGTGCGCCGCCATCGTGGCACTTGGCGTGCTCATCGGTTTTTTCCGCCTGATGTTCGCGCGTCGCGAGCCGTCCTGCGTGCATCCGGCGGGGGAGCGCAATATCGAGGTTACGCTCGCAGCGCTTTCCTCGTGCGCCCGTGCCGCGGCGGAGTGCGATGATCGCGTGATGGTTGAGCATATCGAGGCGCGCGTTCAAGGCTCCGACGAGTCGCGCGTTCGTTTTAAGGTCGAGGCCATCGCGCTCGATGACAAAGACGTCGCCTCTCTTGCCACCGCGATGCAGCAGCGCATCGAGAAAGCCTGCGACACCATGCTCGGCACGCCGGGCACGACCGCGCGCGTCCGTTTTTTGCCGTCCAAGACTACCGTCCAGACCGTGGAGGTTTCCGGTGAGTGATACCAACCAAGACAAGACCGCCCGCACGCCGCGCCTGACGATCGATCAGAACGCTATGCCGGCAGGCGAGTCCGCCGACACCAAGCCCGAGGCCGGCGAGCAGCACGACAGCGCCGCCAACGACTTTGACGAGGCCATGGGTCTCATCAAAGGTACGGGCGCTGCTATCTGGAGCTACGCCGTGCGCCACCCCAACACTACGCTCGGTGCCGTCGCTGGCTTTATCCTCGCCGTGCTGGTACTTACGTTGGGCCTGTGGGACACGCTTGTCATCGCATTCTTTGTGCTGATCGGCGCCGTGATCGGCCAGATTCGCGACGGCGAGAACGGTATCGTTAACTTCTTCGGCCGTCTGTTTAGCGGCCGCTAATATGTATTCGACTGTCGCATCCGTGGCAGGCATAAGGAGGAACCATGGCTTTTAACACGAAGGTCGATGTAGCCGATACCGAGCTCGAGGCGAACGAGGCCGTCGCCGCCGAGGCGGAGGACGTAACGCTCGAGGACGAGGCGCTCGTCGAGGCCGAGTCCGATGCGGACGAGGACAACGAGGAGATGGACGAGGAAGCGGACGAGTCCGAGGACTCGCTGACCTATTCCAACGGCGTGATCGAGAAAATCGTCGCCATGGCCACCCGCGAGGTGCCGCACGTTCTGGGCATGAAGGGCAACCTCATGCACTTTGTGCAGGAGCAGTTTGGTGCCGAGAATCTGACCAAGGGCGTGACGGTCGAGGTCACCGATGACAACCGTGTGGTCGTCAACATCTCGGTCATCATCGAGTACGGTGCCTATGCGCCTGCGATCTTTGACGACGTTAAGGCACGCGTCACCGAGCGCTTGGCTGCAATGACCGGCCTTGAGGTTGCAGGCGTCAACCTGCGCATCGAGGACGTTATCACCCCCGAGGAGTACGAGCACCGTACCAGCCAGCACGAGTAACCTACCAAAAAGGGATGTTTATTTTGGCAGGTTTTATCTGCGTAAACGTCAAACGGCCGGTCGCGCATGCAAAAGCACGGCCGGCCGTTTTCTATATGCCCTCGATGCGGTCATACCGCTCGTCTAACTAAGGGTTGCAATCTTCGCGTTCCGCGTTACCCTAATGGGCGCATTGTTTCCAAATTGTTAACGAGGGGTTGCCGTAATGGCCGACGAACACGAGACCGAAAGCAAGGCATGGGCGATTGAAGCCGCTGCGGCAGAGGCGGCGTCGCGTGCTGCCGAGGAGGTGCATCGTCCTCCGGTGGTGCCGATGGAGCGCGTTGTCGATCGCGAGGATATCGAACGTGGCGAGCGCGCCGGCCGCAAGCGCAGCCAGGAGCCAGGCTTTCCGCGCTTTTTTGCCGAGCTCAACCTGGGCCTGATCCTCACGGCGTTCGCCATCGTGGCCTTTAAAACCCCCAATCACTTTGCCTTCGGCGGCACCTCGGGCGTGTCGGTCATTCTTTCCACGCTGTTCCCGACTCTGCCCGTCGGCGTCTTTATGTGGATCATCAACGCGGTCCTGGTCGTTCTGGGCTTTATCTTTTTGGAGCGCAAGGCGATTCTGTGGAGCGTCTTCGCTTCGTTTGCGCTTTCGGCCTACGTCTCGCTGTTTGAGCTCTTCATTCCGGCGGATGTTTCGATGACGGGCGATATGTGGCTCGACCTGTGCTTTGCCGTCATCTTGCCGGCGCTCGGCAGCGCTATTGTCTTTGATATTGGCGCCTCGACGGGTGGCACGGACATTCTTGCCATGATCCTCAAACGTCGCACCACGCTCGAGATTGGCCGCGCACTGCTGCTGGTCGATATCGGCATCGTGACCATCGCGGCTTTCCTGTATGGCCCGCGCGTCGGCCTGTACTGCGTGCTTGGCCTGTTTGCCAAGACGCTCGTGGTCGACAAGGCCATCGAGAGCATTCACCTGCGCAAGGTCTGCACGATTATTTGCGCCGAACCGCGCAAAGTCGAGGAGTTTATCGTCAAGCATCTCAACCGCACGGCAACGATCAGCCGTGGCTACGGCGCCTTCTCGGGCACGTGCGTTACGGTGATCATGAGCGTGCTGAGCCGTCGCGAGGCAGTGCAACTGCGCCGCTATACCCGCGAGATTGACCCCGACGCCTTCATTACCATCGTCGATAGCTCCGAGATCGTGGGCAAGGGCTTCCGCGGCACGAACTAGCGCGGACGCACCCTGCGAATCATTGAATAAGGCCGCCTACGTTGCAAATCGGCCATCTTGGAGTATTTGTCCCCACATTGGGCGATAATGTTGCCAAAGACATCGTTTGCGATCCAGGTGATTCGCTCTAGATACGAAGGGATGATTTCGATGTTCTGTTCGCAGTGTGGCGCCCCCATGGGCGATAACGACAAGTTCTGCGGCGTGTGCGGCGCCCCTAATACCGAGGTCAAGGCCGCCGGCCCTGCTCCGCAAGCTCAATCCCAACCCCAACCGCAGGGTCAGCCGTTTGCCCAACCGCAGCCGCAGCCGTTCGTTGCGCCCCAGCCGGCTATGAACGCGCCCAAGGGCTGCATGGCGCAGGCCTTCAACGATATGCTTAAGGTTCCCGGCGCTCTGGTTCGCGTATGTCAGATTGCCTTTTTGCCGGCGCTGATTTGTGTCGTGTCGGTGCTGGTGCTGTTTATTCCCGTTATCGGCGGCATCGCGGCGGCTATCGGCTTTTTGCTTGCGTACGTGGCAAGCGTGTGCGGTGCCGGCTTTGCCATCGAGTGGGGTCGCGACCTGTCGCTCAAGGATGATAACGGTATGGAGCGTCCGCTACTGCGTTCGACTTCGTTTGGCCTGGGCATCTTCTCGTCTGTCATTACGAACGTGCTCGGGTTCGTGGCCATTATTCCAGTGATTGGCGTGGTGTTCTCGGTGCTTGAGAGCGCTGTGATCGGTGCCGTTGGTTCGTACTATTACTTCGGTTCGAGCGGCCTCGAGGGCGCACTCATCGGGTCGATGGGTCTGCTTGTCTTTGCCATGATCGTATCGGCGGTGTTAGGCATTTTCTTTAAGATGTTTGGTGATGCCGCTGTGATGCACTTTGCAGTCGCCGGCCGCGTGGAAAGCGCGTTTTCGCTCGAGAAGGTCTGGAAGTCTTATAAGGCCAATCTGGGCAAGCTGTTCTGTGCCTCGATTCTTCCCGAGTTCTTGACGGGCATTGTTTCCAATATCATCACCTGGATTTTCACCGCCATCTTTGGCGCCATTGCTACGTTTGGTATGTATAGCTATTACTATCGCCCCACGGGTCTTGAGGCAATCATTGAGGGTGGCGGCATTACGCTCATCCTGTTCTTGATGATCGTCGCCTTTGTTACCGTGTTCCTGAATGTGTTTGGCACGATGCTCAAGTATCGCGCCATTGGTTACTGGGCAGCGCGCCATGCCAGCGAGTGGGCCGATGAGGATACCGACGATGTCCTGACGTTTGTGCTCCCGGGTGAGAAGAAGCCTGCTCCTGCGGGGTTCAATCCCACGGCCGCCACTGGAGCTGCACCTGCCCCGGCACCCGCACCTGCACCTGCCCCTGCGCCCGCACCTGCCCCTGCGCCCGCACCGGCACCTGTCCCTGCACCCGCACCGGCGCCCGAGGCGACGCCTGCGGAACCCGATTGGAATGCCGTTGCCACGCCGGCGGATGAGCCGGGCGATAGTCCTGCTGCCGAAAACAATCAAACCGAATAGTCGGTCGAGGCGCCCTGGGCAACTGAGCCCGGGGTGCCTTTTTCTACCGCGGAAGCAAGAAAATACCTGGGAAAATGGTTGCAGCAAAAAATCTCGGAAATTGGTCAATGTTGCGCAACAACGTCGCGGCTATTGTTGAGAACATAGACGTGTAAGGTTTGAAGGCGTGCAACGCCTTAGGAAAAGGAGAAGCTTATGTTCTGTCCCACTTGTGGTTCTCCCATTTCGGATGATGCCAAATTCTGCCCTGTCTGCGGTTCTGTCATCGGTGCCGCTTCCACTGCTCCTGCTCCGCAGCCCGCACCTCAGCCCCAGCCTGCTCCGCAGCCCACGCAGATTCAGCCCACTCCGGTTCAGGCAGTTCAGCCCCAGCCTCAGCAGCAGTACACCGGGCAGCAGCAGTACGCCGGCCAGCAGCAGTATGCTCAGCAGCCTGCGCCTGCCCCGATGGGCTATGCTCCGATTAAGACCGACCGTGGCGTGATCGGTTGGCTCCTGCTGTCCATCGTGACCTGCGGCATCTATTCGTATTACTTCCTCTATTGCCTTGCCCGCGACATCAATGTCATGTGCCAGGATGACGGCGATTCCACGCCGGGCCTGGCAGCATTCATCTTGCTGTCGTTCGTGACCTGCGGCTTCTACGGACTCTACTGGTACTACAAGATTGGTAACCGCCTGCAGGCTAATGCCCCTCGCTATGGCCTGATGTTCCAGGAGAACGGCACCACCGTTCTTATGTGGCAGATTGTCGGCGCGCTGCTGTGCGGCCTTGGCCCCATCTTTGCCATGAACATCATCATCAAGAACACCAATGCCATGGCAACGGCTTACAACGCCCGTCTTGGCGCTCGTGCCTAACGACAAGAGCGGCGTGAACAGCTCTCAGGGACATAAGGGCGCGGCGGAGCTCATTCGCCGCGCCCTTTCTTGCATCGGCGCGCTCTTTGTCGCCTGGCTCGCACTTTACCTGCTCGATATCGGCTGCGTGTTTCGCCTGATGACGGGCATTCCCTGTCCGGGATGTGGCATGACGAGGGCCTGGCTGGCGGCGCTGCGCCTCGATTTTTCGGCGGCCTTTGCCTACCATCCGCTGTTTTGGGTGGTGCCGATTGCGTTTGCGCTCGCGTTCGTGCGCGAGGAGGTGGCATCGAGCAAGCTAAAGCGTGGCATCGACATTGCGGTTATTGTTCTGTGTGTGCTGGTCGTTGCCGTATGGATCGTGCGCCTTATCAACCCGGCAGACGCGGGCCTGCTTTTTGGTGGGCACGCTCCCGCCGGAGTTTCCACCGATATCATCCACCTCGAAACCCCACGATGGCTCACCATCCTTCGCTCTTACCTGTCGTGACGGAGGACGCGCTTGAAAAGCGGTCGACACATAAGCGGGGGCGAACGTTGAGATAACGTTCGCCCCCGCTTTGCTCTAGCCAGGTTGTTATGGGTAGGCGTGACGGCTACTCGTCGCGCTTCTCCTCGTGGCGAGCAGCAGCCCGCGCATCGTGGATGCCCTTGATGGCAGCATGGCGGGCGGTGCGGGCGTCGTGCATGGCGTCGCGGGCCTCGGCGGCCGTTGCCTTGGCAGAGCGCAGCTTGGCGGCCAGGTCGGGATTGGTCTCGGCAACCGCGGCGATCGTGGGGCCGTCGAGCTCTTCTTGCGTGGGCTCGGCCAAAAAGTCGATGGCATACTGGGCGGCTACCATGGAGCCCTTGGCGAGCACGCTCTCGTCGATCTTGTAGAAGCAGGAGTGCTGGGCATAGGTGGCGCCGATCTGGGGGTTGCGCGTGCCAACAAAGGCGAGCACGCCCGGCACACGGCGCAGGTACTCCGAGAAATCCTCGCCCGAAAGCGTGCCGCGGTAATGGCCCTCGCCTGCGGGGCCCAGGCACTTGAGCACAGCTTGGCGGCAGCGCTCGCTCGAGGCGGCATCGTTTTCGACCTTGTAGTTGGCGATGGTGTAGTCGGTGAGTTCGGCCTCGGCGCCCAGTGCTGCTGCGGTGTGCTCCACGATGCGGCGCATAAGCTCGGGCATTTCCTCATGCGTCTTGTCGCCATAGGTGCGCACTGTGCCAGCGAGGTACGCCGTGCCGGCGATAACGTTGCGCGCGGTGCCGCCGTGCAGTTCGCCGACGGTGATGACGGCGGGTTCGTAGGGGCTAATCTCGCGCGAGACGATGGTCTGCAGGGCGTTGACGATCTCTGCCGCCACCATAACGGCGTCGTGGCCGCGCTGGGGCATGGCGCCATGGCACGAGGTGCCGCGGACGTCGATGCGGAACCAGTCGGTATTGGCCATGCGCGGGCCGGGCTCGCAGCTCACGGTGCCGGCGTCGACCTCGCTCCAGATGTGCGCGGCATAGGCACCGTCGACGCCATCGAGTACGCCCGTGCCGATCATGAGCTTGGCGCCCTGGCCGTTTTCCTCGCTGGGCTGGAATACGATACGAATCTCGCCGTGGATGTCATCGGTCATGTGGCGCAGAATCTGCAACGTGCCGAGCATCATGGCGATATGGCAGTCGTGGCCGCAGGCATGCATGCAGCCCTCGTTGACGCTGGCGAACTCCTCGCCGGTTTGCTCGGTGACAGGCAGGGCGTCGATGTCGGCGCGCAGCAGGATGCGGCGGCGCGGCGTGCCGTCCTCGCGGTAGGCATCCGGCGCGGTACCGCGAAGCGTCGCCACCAGGCCCGTCTTGAGTGGACGCTCGTAGGGGATATTCATGGCGTCGAGCTGGTTGGCGATGTCGGAGGTCGTGCGCTCCTCGGCAAGGCTCAGCTCCGGGTGCTTATGGAAGTGCCGGCGCTGCTTGATGATATAGGGCTCAAACTCGGCGGCGATATCTTGGATGGCCGCGGTGACGTCGTCTGCCGCGCGAACCTCGATTGCTGCCATAATCTGCTGTGCCTTGGTTTTCGTCATGGTCGATTTGCTCCTTGCTGGGTTGATCGCAAAATCGTACAGGCTCTCTCCAGTATGCCACCTGCCGCTAGGGCTGGTAAAGTTGCCGTTTGCCGCTTGGAGTTTTGTTGCAAGGGCGGGGGAGTACACTCGGGGGTGTTGAATTTCCTGCCAGAGATGGGGATGCCCATGCAACATATCGATCGGATTATCCGCTCCAAGAACGTTTTTACCGCGCAAGACGGTATCGATACCGCCCGCGAGCTGGCGATTGCCATTGCGGGCGATCGCATCGTCGCAGTCGGTGCGCCCGATGACGTGATTGACGCCGCCCCTGCCGCCACGCCGGTGGTCGATTACGGCGAGCAGTTTGTCTGCCCCGGTTTCCACGATGCGCACCTGCATTTCTTCCATACTTCGGTTGGCTCCTCGCCGTACATGCTCATGGATATGGGCACGTCCGAGGCAGCATTGGTGCAGCATGCGCTCGAGTTTTCCAAAGGCTTGCCAGATGACGCCTGGGTCGTGACCCAGGGTTGGCGCGATTACCGCTGGGATCCGCCCGAGCACCCTACCAAGGCCTCCCTCGATGCGGCATTTCCCGATCGTCCCTGCGTTATGTACTCGGGCGACGGGCACACGCTGTGGCTCAACAGCCGCGCACTCGAGGCGCTCGGCGTTACGCGCGACAGCGAGCCTCCGGCGGGTGGCAGTTACGACAAAGACTCAAACGGTGAGCTTACGGGTATCGCCCACGAGGCGGCTGCTATGCAGCTGCTGCCGCGCTGCCTGGAGTGGCTGGGCGAGGATCGCATCGCGAGCGCTTACGCCGACCAGATGAAGCGTATGGCCGAGCAAGGCATCACCTCAATCTGCGATATGTCGCTCATGCCCATGCCGGGCTGCGACTTTATTCGTGACGATGTTTACGACAAGCTGCAGGCTTCCGGCAAGCTGGGCATCCGCGCCCATCTGTTTCCCACGCTGTTGGATGACCAATCGCGCTTGGAAGAGCTCCAGACCCGCTACGCGAACAATGCGCTGCTCTCGGCGCCAGGCTTTAAACAGTTCTTCGACGGCGTGTCGAGCGAGCATACCGCATACCTTGCTGAGCCCTATACCAACCCGCGCTTCCCGGGCGACCAGGGCCGCCTGACGGTCCCTGTCGAGCGTATGCGCAAGTTGGTTTTGGCGGCAGCCGAGCGTGACCATACCGTGCGCATCCACGTTATCGGCGACGGTGCCATCCATGCTGCGCTCGATATCTTTGAGGAGGCGGCAGAGCTCTACGGCTTGCCCCAGCACGGCCACAATACGCTCGAGCATCTGGAGAATCTGCTGCCTCAGGACATCGATCGTCTGCGCAAGCTCAACGTCATTGCCTCGAGCCAGCCTTGCCACATCACGCTCGACCCGGGTGGCCCGGAGCGCGACCTGGGCCTGGAACGCAGCCGCATCATGTGGCCGTTCGCAACTTATCAGCAGCGCGGTATCCGTCAAGCTTTCGGTACCGACAGCCCCATCACAGCCGTTACCAGCATGAACGTGCTCTACACGGCTATCACGCGCCAGGATCCTCGCAGCCACTGGCCCGAGGGCGGCTGGCTCTCCAGCGAGCGCATCGACGCGGCTACAGCTCTGCGCAACTACACCCTGGGCAGCGCCTACGCGGCAGGCGACGAGCGAAACCTCGGCAGCCTGGAGCCCGGCAAATACGCCGATCTGGTAGTTCTGGACCAAAACCCGCTCATCGTTGACCCCCAAGAGCTCCAAGCCACCAAGGTTCAGGCCACCTACCTGGCAGGCAACTTGATTTACGAGCGCTAATAATCATGTCGGACCGTTAAACGCGGCTCGGGCAGCCTATTTTGGGATAGCGCTCGAGCCGCGTTTGTTTGCCGATGGGGTTCGTTAGGAGCGTCCCCTCTCTGCTGGATTTGGGCGCAGGGTGGAGGCGCTGCTGCTCAGCGCGCCCAATTGGGACATCAGCGATGCTTTCTCTTAGCGTTTTGCATACTTCCAGTTGCAGATTGCATAAAAAAGTTGAGACGTTCTTTCCGGTCCTGATGTACCCCCGCCTGGGCCGTGCAAAAAATGGAGTATTCAGCACCGTGAGCTCTGCCGGTGCCGCTGCAGTCGGGTGGCATTGCGGAGATCGGCGTCATTTTGGGGTCCGGTGCGGCGCGAGGCACGCCTTTTTGTCCTGACGGGGTTTGCCCGTCGACCCAAATCGCCGGTCAAAGGCGTTCTTGGGACCAATATGGTGTGTCCGGCGCGTATGCAGCCGTCCTGGCCTGCTGAAAACTCCCAAAAATGCACGCTGCTCCCCAGGGGACCCGTGCGAGCGGCGAAAACCATGCCCAAGTCGCTGTCCGCATCGCCATTTTGCTGCACTGACTTTTCTGAATACCGGGCCCGAGATTGGTCAACCCTAGGCTCCCGGAGCTGCGTTGGGGTCGGTTTCGTTGGCGGCCGCCTGCTTATGGGTGGCAAAGACCGAGCCTTCGTGGTCGAAGAGCTTACGATATTGCATGCGGTCCAGGCGATCGCGCGCATTAGCGGTCTTGGCGGGAACGTTCTTGGCCTCGGCTGTATACCAAACGCCGTGCGCATCCTGCGCCCCCACCACGTTTATCGCCGGCATGTGCGCTCGGTTTTGCAAGCGTGCGCGTTGGTAGGCGGTGAGCGGGGCACCGATGGCATTGAGTGCGAGTGCACCGACGTTATTGATGCTTGTGTTGAGTTGCTCACTCGTTTGTGCGTTGCCGGCGACATCGTAGTTCGCCCAGACCACATAGCGCGTCTGCCAGATGCGCTCGGTATGGGTGGCATCGTCCTCATCGGTAAAGTAGAGGTCGTTGTAGCGGTCGGTGAAGAACGGCTGGTGGTCGCCGTACATCACCACGACGACGGGGCGGTCGAGATCACGCAGCTTTTCCAGGAAGGCGGCGAAGGCGGCATCGGACGCTTCCATGAGCGAGCAGTATTCATTGGTCCAGGTGATAACTTTGTCGGACACACCTTCGACGGCAAGGTGCAGTTGCTGGTCGGTGGGCACCAAGCCCGTGTCATAGGCGGAGTGATTTTGCATCGTCACGTCGTGGATGAAGATCGGCTGGTCGCTCTGCTTTAGTACCTCGAGGCACTTGTCGTAGGTGGCGGCGTCGGTGACCTTGCGGCAGAGCTCGGGTGCGCCGGCGAAGTCCTCGATCGAGAGGAACTCGTCGAATCCCATGTCCGCGAAGACGTTCTCGCGATTCCAGTTGGTGGCGTGGTTGGGGTGCATGGCCACGGTGCGATAGCCGAGTCTCTTGAACTGACGGGCGAGGTTCTCGCTCGGGGCCAGGTTGTAGCTCATGAACGGGTAGACGCCAGCGCCCAGGAATGCCATGGAGTGTCCGGTTAAGAACTCGAACTCGCTGTTACAGGTGCCGGCACCGAAGGCGCTCATGTAGCTCACTCCCTGCAGAAGCGCGTTATCGATGGCTTTGAAGCGCTCGGGCCCCTTATAGCCACAGCCCAGTTCGTTAAAGATTGAAAGGTCGGCGAAGGACTCGTTCATGATACAGATGACTGAGGGCTTGAGCTGGTCAAACTGTTCGACGGCAGCGGCACGGGAGGGGTCGGCGATGCCGTTCGTGCCCGCGTTCCAGCGCGCGGCAAGGCGCTTGATGATCGCCGAGGCCTCACCGCTCTTGTAGTGCTTGGGTTTAGGCGGCACCATTTTTTGCGCGCTCGAAATAAAGGTGGGGAGAAACCCCTGACTGTAATAGCTTTCGAGGGGCTTCCAGGTATGAAGCTTGATGCCCAAGGTGTCGTAATAGCTGATGAAGGCCTGCGCCCCCAGTGCGGCTCCGGCAACAAGTGCGGTACGACGGTCGACGGAGAGGGGGAGTTTGGATTTGGTTGCGACTGGATGCTCCCTCGGCGCTGTCGATGTCCCCTCGGTTGCCGGAGACGCCTTTGAGTCCTTCGATTTCAAGGACGCAGACATCGCATGGTCGATGGACTCGGGGGACGTTTCCGATGCGCGGCGCGGCGGTCGCCCACATGCATCACGCGGAATGAGGACGATAAGCGCGATTCCCAAGGCCGCGGCGGCAAGCCCCATGAAGCAGAAAGTGCTGAGCTCATAGGTGTAGCTGCCGGCGACCGTCGCAGCGGTCGAGAGGGCGAACAGGTCTCCGGGTTGGATGGGCATCGATTTGAACGTGATTACGAAGTACTCGGCGATACCGATGCTGGCGAGCGCAACGATGCCAACGATTGCGGGGGTCTTACGGCGGTGCGGCAGATAGAACAACAGGCACAAGAAGCAGAAGATGAGCAAAAGCTCCAAAAGTGCCGGTCCGGCCTGCATCTTCCATAGTTCATGGTTGGAGGGCAGCTCGAGGGCGAGCATCGAGCATATCGATGCGCCGCCGATCGTTGCCAGCGTACGGGGGTAGGGATGGTCGGTCATCCAGCTTTTCAGATCCTTCATGCTCATCTTCATCGTCTCTGTTCCTTACTCCTAGTTCAGCGTCTTCACGAGCTTCTCCAGGTTGTCGTTCATGATGGGTGGGTAATCCTCGCCGGCTTTAAGCTGTTTGTCAGTGAGCCCCTCGACGGGGTCGAGCTGGACGCATTGTCGTCAGAAACGGCGAGAGCAAAGACCGCACTTAAAAGGGGCATATATGCCGCCGCCATGGGGCCACGGTGACGAATAGGACGCCGCTTGGGATGGCGACGGTAGATTCGGTTGTCCATAGATTGCTCCTGAATTGAAAACGGCTGCGTCGGGGTGCCGACGGCCGAAGGCGATGCCGCTGTGGCACGCGGTAGCTATTTGATTCAATTGGGAGCCGTTAATCGTCCAGACGGACCCTGAGGGATAATAGGGTGACCGGGGCATATGAAGATCGCTCGGTGCCGATGACGGCTAGGGCGGAGATCAGCAAGAGGGTGATGAACGATGTCGCGCCCACGGGGACGGTGTCACCGCCACGGGCGATCGACAGATTGCCGGCGAGCTCGGCGCAGATGGTGCAGCCCGCGCCGGTGCAGTCATGATGCAACTCATGGGCGGTTGCGATGGGGGAGAGGATGGTTACCGCGAGAAGGGCGAAGACGAGAGCCAGGGCGAGCAGGCGAGTGCGAACGGACGGCATGGAGTCGCGTGCATCGCGATTCGGTGCTATATCTCGCCATGCCGAGGTGCTCAGCTCATCAGTCATCTGCCCTCCCTTCCTCTCATCTGGGCATATTTCATCTGGAGGATTGTAGTCTTGAGAAGCTGATTCACAAAGTTGCCGCGCTAAAACTTCATGCTTTCCGGTCCGCCTTGGGGCCGCGCACAAGTTATCCCCCGGCATTCAGAAAATCTAAGTGCCAAAAAATAAGATTTTTTGACTCCGTGTTGTATAACCCGCCATTCGTGGGTACCATTCAACGCGTACGCAAACGAAGTAGGGAAACCCGCGCGGCATGACCGCGCGGCCCACAAAGGAGGAAACAAGCATGTCGTCTTTGAAGCCGCTTGCAGATCGCGTCCTGGTCAAGCCCGACGAGGCCGAGCAGAAGACCGCTTCTGGTCTGTATATCGCCAGCAACGCTCAAGAGAAGCCGCAGCGCGGCACCATCGTTGCCGTTGGCGCCGGTAAGGTCAACGACAAGGGCGAGCGCATCCCCATGGACGTTCAGGTCGGCGACGTTGTCATCTACGGTAAGTTCGGCGGCAACGAGGTCAAGGTCGACGGCGAGAAGTATCTGCTGATGCGCGCCGACGACATCTACGCCGTCGTCGAGGCCTAGTCTCGTCAGAATCTCTGATTCGTCTTTGAACGCGCCCGCCGCATAGGACTCGGAAGCGGCGACGCGAGTCACATTTCTTTTGGAGGATTACCTACCATGGCAAAGAACATTACGTTCAACACCGATGCCCGCGCCAAGCTCGCCAAGGGCGTCAACACTCTGGCCGACGCCGTTACCGTCACCATGGGCCCCAAGGGCCGTTACGTCGCTCTGCAGCGCACGTTCGGTGCCCCGACCATCACCAACGACGGCGTTTCCGTCGCTAAGGAGATTGAGCTCGAGGACAACATCGAGAACATGGGCGCTCAGCTGGTGAAGGAGGTCGCCACCAAGACCAACGACACCGTGGGTGACGGCACCACCACCGCAACCCTGCTCGCTCAGGCTATCGTCAACGACGGTCTGCGCAACGTCGCCGCCGGCGCCAACCCGCTGGCTATCCGTCGCGGCATCGACAAGGCCGTCAACGCCGCCGTCGCCGAGATGAAGAAGCAGGCCAAGCCGGTCGAGACCAAGGAGCAGATTGCTTCCGTCGGTACCATCTCTGCCGGTGACCCCGAGGTCGGCGAGAAGATCGCCGAGGCTATGGAGGTCGTGGGCAAGGACGGCGTCATCACCGTCGAGGATTCCCAGACGTTCGACATCACCATCGACACCGTCGAGGGCATGCAGTTCGACAAGGGCTATGTCTCCGCTTACTTCGTCACGGACAACGACCGCATGGAGGCCGTGATGAAGGATCCGTACATCCTCATCACCGACCAGAAGATCTCCAGCGTTCAGGACATCATGCCTGTTCTCGAGGCTGTCCAGCGCGCCGGCCGTGGCCTGCTCATCATCGCTGAGGACATTGACGGCGAGGCTCTGCCGACCCTGGTCCTCAACAAGATCCGCGGCGCCCTCAACGTCTGCGCCGTCAAGGCCCCGGGCTACGGCGATCGCCGCAAGCGCATCCTGGAGGACATCGCCGTCCTCACCGGTGGCCAGGCTGCTCTGGACGAGCTGGGCGTGAAGGTCGCTGACATCACCGCCGATATGCTCGGTACCGCTAAGTCCGTCACTATCTCCAAGGACAACACCGTCGTCGTCGGCGGCGCTGGCTCCAAGGAGGCCATCGACGCCCGCATCGCTCAGATTAAGGGCGAGATGGAGAACACCACCTCTGACTTCGACCGTGAGAAGCTCCAGGAGCGCCTGGCCAAGCTCTCCGGTGGCGTTGCCGTCATCAAGGTTGGCGCTGCTACCGAGTCCGAGCTCAAGGAGATCAAGCACCGCGTTGAGGATGCCCTGCAGGCTACCCGCGCTGCTGTCGAGGAGGGCATCGTCGCCGGCGGCGGCGTCGCCTTCATGGACGCTGCTCCTGCACTCGACGCTGTTGAGCTCGACGACCCCGAGGAGAAGATCGGCGTCGACATCGTCAAGAAGGCTCTGACCGCTCCGGTCGCCACCATCGCCAAGAACGCTGGCTTTGAGGGCGCTGTCGTGGTTGACAAGGTTGCCGAGCTGCCCGCCGGCCAGGGTCTCAACTCTGCCAACGGCGAGTGGGGCGACATGATCGAGATGGGCGTCCTCGACCCCGTCAAGGTCAGCCGCGTCACCCTGCAGAACGCTGCTTCTGTCGCCAGCCTGATCCTCATCACCGAGGCTACCGTCTCCGATGTGCCCAAAAACACTCAGCTTGAGGACGCTATCGCTGCTGCCACTGCCGGTCAGCAGGGCGGCGGTATGTACTAAGGCCGACAAGGTCTAGAACTCCCACCGGGAATCCGGGGGCGGGACGGGGCTTCTCTCCGGAACGTCCTCGGACATGCAAAGAGGCTCCGCATCGCGCTTTGCGCTGCGGAGCCTCTTTGCGTCCTGCGGAATGTTCCGGAGAGAAGCCCC
>ERZ1106915.1120-NODE-1120-length-26443-cov-11.077497_pt1 | contig 26443 bp, 25 predicted proteins | sample MGYA00403653_ERZ1106915 | MGnify/ENA primary metagenome ERZ1106915 (study PRJEB35170, sample SAMEA104062404) | human gut metagenome | biome: human gut; feature: human-associated habitat; material: faeces | place: Denmark | collected 2012-06-06 ... | reverse complement strand
GCCGGGGCGTAGGAGAAAGAAAAGTAAGAATAAGCCCCGGAGAAGTCAAGAAGCCAGTGTGCAGAAGGAGGAAAAGTGAAAACTACACGCGAAAATATAAAAAACAGAATAGAAGAAATTAATAAGGAATTAGAAAAGATAACAAAATTGGACAAAAAATTTCCGCAAGGAGAATTGCAATGCTTCAAAAATGAAAACCGCTACAAATGGAAAGTAAAAGAGGAAAATGGAATACGCTATCTTCCGAAAACCGAAAGAAATCAGGCAGAAATACTGGCATTGAAGAAATACTATGAGTATAGAAAAAAGGAATTGGAGAGTGAAGCAGCGGGATGGGAAGCCTACTTGAAGAAGACAGACAAGATGAAAATAAACTCCGAACATCTATTAAATCATCCGGAATATGGAAAATTGCTGGCTAAGAATTTCAGACCATTGGATAAGGAATTAGAGCGGTGGCAGGAGGAACCCTATGAAAAATGTACAAAGCATCCGGAAAATTTATTGGTACAAGGAACGCATGGGAAGATGTTGCGGTCTAAATCAGAAGCAATTATTGACAGAGCACTATATCAAAACAAAATACCATTCCACTATGAAGAAAAACTGATTTTGGATGGAATAATTTTATATCCGGACTTCGTGATGCGACATCCCTTTACGGGACAATATTTCTATTGGGAGCACTTTGGGATGATGGATAATCCGGATTATTGCAATCATGCTTGTGACAAAATAAAGCTATATTGCCGATATGGTATCATTCCTTCGGTAAATCTGATTCTCACCTATGAAACAAAGCAGTGTCCTCTGAATGCAGACAAAGTAGAAATGATCTTGCAGGAATATTTTGGTTGTAGCAAATGGGATGCCGTGGTAGGATAAAACATATCAGTAATAGTAAAATAAGGGGGATATGCAAAATGAAGCACCTGATCATTGTAAAATTTAAAGAGAATATATGGAACCGGGAGGATGCGGCGAGCAGGGAGATGCTTGCGGACATCAAGAAGATCTTCAATCGGACGAAGCAGATAGAAGGCGTTCATACGGTGAACATTTATGAAAATGTGACGCCGAGACCGAACCGGCATGATCTGATGATCGAGATGGAAATGGATCCGGAGGTACTGTCTGTGTATGATGCTTCCACAGATCATCAGGAATGGAAGGCAAAGTACGGGAAGTATATTCAGACTAAGACCATTTTTGATTACGAATAAAAGAAAATCAGCATGAAAGAATACCAACATCTGATCGGCAGGATAATCATTGTGGCAGCTATTGTGATTGCGGAAGATTGACCGCACATGCGCTGGAGCAGCTGAATGGAAGTATTGGTGCAGGTTTTAATACGATTGCAAGTCAGATCCATTAACAGATGACAGAAGGGCTGGAGGCAGTTATGGAAGAATTTGATATCAGAGAAGCTACACCGGAAGATGCGGAGAAGATCATCGCATATTTAGCGCAGGTAGGTGGAGAGACAGGTTATCTGTCCTTTGGAAAAGAAGGGCTTCCTATTTCGACAGAAGAGGAAGAGAAATTTATACAGAATATAAATAAGGAGGAACATTCCGTTCTCTATGTAGTATGGAAAAATGGAGAGATTATCGGAGATGCCAGTCTAAGCGGATTTTCCAGAAGGATGAGCCATCGCGCCGAATTCGGAATCTCTGTGGTCAAGTCGGAATGGGGGCAGGGAATTGGCAGGGCGCTGTTACAAAAATGCATTATGTATGCAAAAGAACATATGATAGAACTGATCAATCTGGAAGTTCGAAGCGATAATATACGAGCTATTCATGTCTATGAGAAATATGGCTTCCGGAAAATCGGGACCGCGCCGGCGTATTTTAAGATCGACGGGGAATACTACGATTTTGATCTGATGGTATTAGATCTTAGATAGGAAAACTACAAAGAAACACAAAGGAGCCATAACACCATGGAATTTTTTGACATCGTAGATGAAAAAGGCATTCCCACAGGGGAGACCATAGAACGCACACAGGCACATAAAAAGGGTGTCCGCCACAGAACCGCCCATATCTGGATCGTGAGGGAACAGAACGGAAAAGCCCAGCTGTTATTGCAGAAACGCTCTGCAGAAAAAGACAGCTTTCCGGGGCGGTTCGATACTTCTTCCGCCGGACATATTCAGGCGGGGGACGAGCCGGAGGAATCTGCAATACGGGAACTTCACGAAGAACTGGGAATCCAGGCATCTAAAGAGGAACTGCAATTCGCCGGATGCTTTGATATTCAATACGAAAAGGAATTTCATGGAAAAATGTTTCGGGACAACGAGGTTGCATTCGTCTATATGTACACTAAGCCGGTAGATGCTGCGAAGCTTATCCTGCAAAAAGAGGAAGTGGAGAGTGTGGAGTGGTTCGATATGGAGGAACTGGATACCGCATTGCAGCCGCCTAGAGATCAGCGATTCTGCGTTCCCATGGAGGGATTCCAAATCGCGAAACAATGGCTGGAGAGCAGAAAATAAAGGTTGATCGCTTCGCATAGATAGTAGAGCCAGAGAAGGAGATCGCTGAGACACTGATGGAGGCAGAAGAATTCCGACAGGCAGAGAGAAGATAGGCATGCGCAGGTGTACCTGGCAACAGATAAGTAAAGCATATAAGTGGACAATAAAAAAGAACTGTCTTCCTGGGAAGCCAGTTCTTTTTATTGCCAATATAGCTTAATATCTGATGAAATTACTTCACAGTCACGGAAGTGATGTGAGGGTTCACACCTTCGTACCAGTACAGGAAACCTTCCATATCGATGGTGTCACCGATCTTTAAGTTCTTTACTGCGTTGTAAACATCGGTGGTGTTGTCGCACAGATAAGACTCAACGGTGAAGGTATAGGTCTGACCATTCAGAGAAACGTTGAAGTACAGGTCGTTACCGTCTTCACCGGAACCATCGTAGTTGTACAGGAAAGCAACATCGTTGCCGTCAGCATCCTGACCTGCAGCTTCTACAGTCATACCCTTGAAAGCTACGAACTGGTTCTGGTAGTTGATCAGATCATCGGTGCCTAACAGATCGGTCACATCGGTAACGGGAGCGATGTAGCTGCCCTCTTCGATCTCGAAGGTAGCACCTTCAGCAATCTCTACTTCACCGGACCACTCGGTCTTATAACCGGTTACTTTGATCTTGGTACCGGGTACCAGCTTAGCATAATCCTCTTCGGAACATACGGAATTGTAGATGAAGTAAGCACCATCCTGATCCTGGGTGTACAGGGTAGCCTTATCTTCCCACCAGGACTGTTTAGCCTGAACATAAGCCTCGATCACAACTTCGGAATCGAGATCAGCAGCCATGTACTCTTCGTAGGTCATAACACCCTCGGATTTCTCATCAGCAACAGCTTCAGCAGCCTCGGTAGAAGCTTCGGTAGCAGCGGCTTCGGTAGTAGCGGCTTCGGTAGTAGCAGCCTCGGTGGTGGCAGCAGCGGTAGATTCAGCAGCAACGTCTGCATTGCTGTTTCCACATGCAGCGAGAGACAGAACCAGAGCCATAGCCATGGTTAATGCAAGTGTCTTCTTTTTCATAATAATCCTCCATTCCTGCGCTTGTGGCGCATATGGGTCTGTGCAGATACACAGACATCTCCTCAATTTATCCGGCGCGCTCAGACACCGAACAGTTCCATTATACCTGAAACGTAAGATAAATCAAGGCTTTTTGCAAAAAGAGCCCCATGCGCAGGAAATACCACTAGATATTATCTTACGAATGGGGCTGAAAAATTACTTCTTTCTGTTTTTTAAATATTCCCGCCCTACATACAGCAGGATCAAAACCCAGATGACTGCAAGTGTGCTTAACAGGATCACGGAAGCCCGGGGCATGGCACCCAGTTCCTTTTTACCGAAGGAGGCATCACTTCCCTGACCGAGACGGTACAGGCTCTCCACATCGCTGTAAAGCTTCTGCATGTAGGCATCGTCCACAGTTTCTTTTCTACGGGTGGACTTCACTACGTTTTCAATCAACTGTCCGGAAGCATCACGTAAGGATGCGGAACCGTTGAAGACCGGTGTAACGAAGGTGCTGTCCACGTTGTCAAGCAACAGCTTGGAAGCCTCAATTTTCACCGCATAATGCGTACCGTTATCCGCACCGCATTCGGACAGATACTCCTGATACTTTGCGGAGTTCTGTGCTTTAGAGGTTACAGGTACATAGCCTTCTGTCTCGGAATAAGCGATCTGCACATCGTTGGTGAGCAGATACTGGGCAAACAGCCAGGATGCCAGTACTTCCTGGGAGTCTGATTTATTGAAGACGCAGACGGAAGGACCCTGGGAGATCATTTCGGGATGTTCCGGGTCAAATTGGGGAATCATCCGCACGGCGGTCTCAAACTGCACCAGAGAATCCTCGCTGATATCCGACAGCGGAGCGTCCGTACCCATCCAGGTGGCTCCGGCGGTGGAATCAATGGCGAAAATACATTGCCCGGCATTCAGGAAGTTCGCAGGATAACCGGAGATCTTGAAGGTGGAAAAAGCACCACTTTTTACATGTCCGGCAATACCATACAGGAGATCCGTGGTAGTATCGTTGAAAAGTTCAATGCTGCCGTCAGCCGTGGAATATCCTGCGTTCTTTTGCTTTAACATCTGGATCATCATGTTGTCGGTGGACTTGTAGATAAACGGGATCAGTACATTCTGCCCATTGACTACATAGGTGCCGTCCGCATTTTGTGCGGTGGCAGCCTCGGAGACCTCCCAGATGAAATCCCAGGTCAGTACATCCGGCAGAGTATATCCAAGATTTTCCACATAGGTCTTATTCACGTAGCAGGCCTCGGTGGAACGCATGTAAGGAACGGCATAGTAATGACCGTCGATGGAGCATTCATTCAAAAACTGAGGAATGACTTCTTCTCTGGCAGGACCGTCATAGGCAAGCTCCGTGCCGCCCAGACCGTATTTTTCATCGGCAAACAGGTCATCCAGAGGAACTACGGTATTCTGCCCGGTGAGGTAGGTGGCAATGTGATCCGGGTAGGTGATGCAGACATTGGGTGTCGTATTGGTGGAAATATTGGTAATGACATCGTTGTAAATTTTGCCGTAATCCGTGTATAGATTCAGGTTCACCGTGATATTGGGATACAGGGCTTCAAAATCCGCAATGGCTTTCTTGTAGATTTCCGTCTGGGTTTTGTTGGTATCATTTTTCGCCCAGAAGGTGATCTCATAGTTCCTGGAAGTATCGAATTCCTCCGGAACAGTGAATTCCGGCAGGCCTTTCGAACCATGGCAGCCGGTCAGAGACAGGGACAGTCCGCCCAGGGCACATAAGAGTGCCAGCTTTTTGCTAAATCGACTCATCCTTTGGTACCTCCTCTGGCAACGCCTGCCATGACTTTTTTACGGAATACGAGGAACAACACCACCAGAGGAACGGAGATCACGACCACCGCAGCCATCATGGCGGGGATGTTCTCTCTGCCGAAACCATTCTCACGGATCTCCTGGATGCCGTTGGATACCAGATAGTAATCCGGATCATCGGTGATCAGTCGGGGCCACACATAGGAGTTCCAGCATTCAATAACTTTCAGGATCACGATGGTGATCAGCGTGGGTTTGCAGATGGGCACCATGACCTTACGCAGATACCGCAGATCGGAAGTACCGTCTACCTTGGCGGCATAATACAGCTCGTCCGGGATCTGTGCGAAATTCTCCCGCAGCAGATAGATATAAAATACGCTGGTCACGGAAGGCAGGATCAGGCCGGTGAAGGTATTGCGCAGATCCAGGTTCGTGATGGTGGTGAAATTCGTAATGACCACCAGCTCGTTGGGAATCATCATCAGAGATAAAAATAACGTAAAGATCAGATCTTTTCCGGCAAAGTTCAACCTTGCAAATGCGAAGGCCGCCAGGGTGATGACCACCAGCATGATCGCAGTGGTGACCACAGTGAAGAACAAAGTGTTCCACAGGTATCTTCCCAGAGAAACAGTGGTAAAAGCGTCCACGTAGTTCTGCAAAGTGGGAGACAGGGTGAAAAACTTCGGAATATATTCTGCATTATAGGAGCCGTAGCTTTTTACGGAGGTCAGTACCATCCAGTAAAAAGGGAACAGTACGATCAGTGCCCACAGACACAGAAAAAAGTAGACGATCCCGTTGCGGATATTGCCGCGGATCCGGGTGCGTTTCTCGATTTTTTCATAATCAGATGTAACATCAGACATCACAAAGACCTCCTTTCCTATACATAGTGGACATGCTTTTTGCTGACCAGCAGATTGATGCAGGTGATGGTCAGGACGATGGCAAACAGCAGGATCGCCGCTGCGGAAGCATAGGAAGGATAGCCGCCGCTGTCACCGTAGAGCATATCGTAGACGTAGCCGACAATGGTATTCATCTCTGCGGCATTTAAGTTCGTGCCGAACAGCGCCACGGCATCACTGTAGGCTTTGAATGCGCCGATAAATCCGGTGATGATCAGGTAGAATACCATGGGGGAGATCATGGGCAGTGTAATCTTGGTGAACATCCGGAAACGGGAAGTGCCGTCCACTCTTGCCGCATTGTAGTACATGGGGTTCACACTGGCGAGAGCACTGGTCAGGATCAGAATCTTAAAAGGCATAACGATCCAGATGGTGTAAAAGCACAGCACGAACATTTTCGCCCAGTAGGGTCCGTCGATGAAATCCACGGAGCTGCCGCCGAAAAACTGGATCAGCAGATTGATCAGACCGTCGGAGTAAGGGGTCTTTTTGAAAAGAATCATGAAGACCAGACCGACCGCCAGAGTATTGGTCACATAGGGCAGGAAAAATATGGTCTGGAACAGATCCCGCAGCGGTTTGATGGAGCTTAAGGCGGCGGAGATCAAAAGCGCCAGTCCGGTGGAGACCGGAACGGTGATGATGACCAGAATAAAGGTATTTTTCAATGCCTGTAAAAAGTACGGATCGTGGAGCACATAGGAGTAATTGTACATGCCTACGCCGTAAAAGGTCTGGGATGCGGAATTGTAACCCTCTTCAAAGGAGTACACGAATACGTCGATAAGAGGATAGATCATAAAAGCACCCAGAAACAGGAATGCCGGCAATAGATAGAGCCAGGCTTTCAGATTTTGTTTTTCCATAAGAAACCTCAATTCTTTCTGCAGCCCATGAATAGCGCCGGACTACAGAATCGGATAAAATATTAAAAGCGGATGCGTTCTTCGGTGTCGGTGCAAAAGAGGAATACTTTTGCGGGTTTTAAGGCGAAATGCACTTTTCCGGTGGGAAGAGATTTTCCTTCGTCGGCATCAATAATGGAACGGATGGTAGCGTTCTGGGACTTTTCATGGGTGGAAACAATGCTCACATCCCGGCCCATGACCTCCAGACGTACCAGATCGCAGGAGAGCGGTCCGTCCTCTTTTAATACAAAACCTTCCGGACGAATGCCGACATGCACGGGCTGATCTGTTACTCCGGGAGCAGGCAGGACAGCCTCTGAGCCAATGTATAACTGCTCCTTTTTTACCTCGCCGGAAAATACATTGATGGGAGGTGTGCCGAGGAACTTTGCAACGAACAGATTCACGGGATCATCGTATACGTTCTGGGGTTTGCCAATCTGCTGTACGATACCGTCCTTCATCACGACGATCATATCGGAGATGCTCATGGCTTCGTCCTGATCGTGGGTAACGAAGATGGTGGTGATCTGCGTTTCCTGCTGGATCCGGCGGATCTCTTCTCTGGTCTGGAGACGGAGTCTGGCATCCAGATTGGAGAGAGGCTCGTCCAAAAGAAGAACTTTTGGCAGCTTGACTAAAGCCCTGGCGATGGCAACACGCTGCTGCTGACCGCCGGAGAGTTCGTTGGGTTTGCGCTCCAACAGGTGGTCGATCTGCACCAGTTTTGCCGCTTCCAGCACTCGCTTACTCATTTCCTCTTTGGAAAGTTTGTCGGCACCCTTCAGATTCTCCAAAGGGAACTGAATGTTTTTTTCCACAGTGAGGTGGGGGTAGAGGGCATAGTTCTGGAACACCATGCCGACACCGCGGTTCTCGGGCGGAAGTCCGGTGACATCATCTTCGCCGAAAAAGATCTTGCCCCCGGTGGGTTTCAGCAGACCGCAGATCAGATTCAGTGCAGTACTTTTGCCACAGCCGGAGGGACCTAAGAGTCCGATCAGTTTGCCGTCGGGGATCTCGAAGTCGAAGTCATTCACGGCAATGACATCCTCGCGGTTCTTCCTGCCGCGGACAGGACCGCGGGCGGGGAATTTCTTGGTCAGATGCTGTAATACGATTTTCATGTGTATATTTCCTTTCTTATAATGAATTCAAAATAAGTCGAACAGTTCAGTCCGCGCCATTCGCAAAGCCGCGTTATCACGCTTTTACGTCACTTCGTGACTGCCTTTGCTCATAAATTGGCGCTCTGTGCATGAATATATTCGTTCACAAAATCATGCGAGCATGATTTATGTTCTCGGATATATTCATGACTGAACTGTTGCGCTAAATCCCATATGAGTCCTTCAAATCGCTGGATATATGATCCAGATCGGGATATACGAAGCTCTCGGAGATGCCGAATACCCGCAGGCTTTCTATAAAGTATTGTTTCCGTCCGGAGGGGATAATGATCTTATACAGCATATTTTCATCGCAGATATCTTCCAGACGTTCCAGAGAGTTATGTACGGTGAAGTTGGAGTACTGGGAGTACATGCGGAGGTTATTCTCTGTGGAGCTGCAAGCCAGGATCTTGTTTTTCAATTCCGGATTGTGGTGATTGTGTTTGAAGGCGGGCAGCAGCATTTCCTGTGTGGTGTCCGCATCAATGGGATAGATGCAGTTGCCGAAGCCTTCCTTCTCGTTCAACAGACCAGGTGTCAGTACCCAGACGCAGGCATCGGTGTCCGGAGTCTCTCTGTAAGTCTCCGTGGCAAAAAATACGGCGATCAGTGGAGACTGGGTCCAGTCTAACATTCTCGTGGGCAGACCGTAGTGCTGCATCAGGGAGACCCAACCGGCGTAATTGTGTTTGTCGGGAGGATTGTCCAGGATCTGTCTCGCCCGGATATAGAAATCATTGGCAATATAGCGTTCGGAGTCCAGTCTTTTCTGGCTTCGTTGGATGGAAGGGATCAGAGTCAGATCCGCGTTCTCTTCCCCGCGGAACCAGAGGCGGACGCCGTGCTTTTGGCGTAATGTACTGACGAACTGCAGGAGCTCATCGATGGTGCTTACTTTTTGTGTTAACATGATAGACCTCGTTCTTATTTTATCCTAGTTGGATGCCTACGGATTGTTTTGTGCTATTCGCATATCGGGGCATCAAGCTACTTTATTATAGATGTTTTTTCGCGGTTGTACAAGTAGCCATTCCGTGGTATGTTAAAAGAAAGTAAGGGAAAACGTTTTTACAATAAAAATAAAGCATACAGGAAGGAGTACACTATGGCAAAGTGGCTTGATAATGCAATCTTTTATGAAATTTATCCTCAGTCTTTTCTGGATACCAATGGTGACGGTATCGGTGATTTTCAGGGTATTATAGAAAAACTGGATTATATTAAGGAACTGGGATGCAATGCGATTTGGATGAATCCCTGTTTTGCATCACCCTTCGGAGACGCTGGCTATGATGTGGCGGACTACTATCAGGCAGCGCCCAGATACGGCACCAATGCGGATCTGAAGCGTCTGTTTCACGAAGTACACAAGCGGGACATGCATATCTTGTTAGACCTGGTGCCGGGACATACCTCTGTGGCACATCCCTGGTTCAAGGAGTCCTGTAAGGCGGACCGTAATGAATTTACCGATCGTTATATCTGGACCGACAGCACCTGGGGACAGCTGGAGAACATGGGAAGCCTGTGCGGTATCTCCGAGAGAGAAGGCTCTGTGATCGTGAACTTTTTCGCACACCAGCCGGCACTCAATTACGGATTTTATAAAAAGACACAGGACTGGCAGCAGGATCCTGATGATCCGGGGCCTAAGGCAACGCTTGCAGAGATGGAAAATGTCATGCGGTTCTGGATCGGCATGGGCTGTGACGGCTTCCGTGTGGATATGGCAGGTTCTCTGGTGAAAAACGATGAGGACGGCAAGGGAAACATTGCTCTGTGGAGAAAGGTAAGAGCGTTCCTGGATGCGGAGTTCCCCGAGGCAGTGCTGGTATCCGAATGGGGAGAACCGGACAAGTCCCTGCAGGGCGGCTTCCATATGGACTTTTTACTACATTTCGGACCGTCTCATTATAACGATCTGTTCCGCTGCGAGGAGCCTTTCTTCTCCGGAAGAGGTAAAGGCGATGTGGCAGCCTTCGTGGAGAAATATAAGGAAAATTATGAAAAGGCACAGCGCAAGGGTCTGATCTGTATTCCCTCCGGCAACCATGATATGGATCGTCTGGCGAGAAGCATTCATGGGGAGGAATTAAAGGTGGCATTTGCATTCCTTCTGTCCATGCCAGGTGCACCGTTCCTGTATTACGGTGATGAGATTGGTATGCGCTATGTGGAAAATCTGCACTCCGTAGAGGGCGGTTACGGACGCACCGGTTCCCGCTCGCCCATGCAGTGGGATCATACCACCAACGCCGGTTTCAGCGCAGCACCGAAGGAAAAGCTCTATGTCAAACAAGATGAATCTGCAGACCGTCCCACGGTGGAAGCGCAGATGGCAGATCCGGATTCCCTGTATCATGAGATTCAGAAATTAATTAACATCCGTCAGGCGCACAGCGCATTGCAGAGCCGTGGAGAGATCGAGTTTGTCTATGCCGAGGAAAAACAATATCCTCTGGCGTATCTGCGCAGTGACGACAAGGAGAAGATTCTGGTCATCATCAATCCGGCGGACAGAGAGGTCAGCTTCGACGGAGACTATGCGGTAAAGGAAGCATTGTATACCTTCGGAGGGGAAGCTGCATTTGCAGGCGGAAAGGTTACTGTGCCCGGGGGCAGCGCCGGATTTTATCTGTTGTAGTTGGTGGAATGTATTTTAAAAGAAGTGGATGATCAGTCTGGCGTAGCGGAGGAGCTTTCGAAAAAATGATTGCGGCATCTCTAAAAAAATATGCTATAATGAGCGTAATGCTAGAGTATAAATGAAAAGAGAACCGTATGAATCAGGTAAATTATCAGAAAGAATTAGAGAAAATTTTAAATACCTTACAGGAGAAGGGCGAGGCAGCGTCGGATTACCGACCGCCCCGCCTGTTTCTGCATAGCTGCTGTGCACCGTGCAGCAGTTATTGTCTGGAATATCTGTGCCGTTATTTTTTGATCACGGTATTTTATTACAATCCCAACATTTCCTTTTCGGAAGAATATCGAAAGCGTGTGGCGGAGCAGAAGCGTCTGATCGCAGCTTATAATAAAGAAGAAAAGGGATGGCCCATCGACATCGTGGAGGGAGATTATGAACCGGAGCGTTTTTATGAGATGGCGAAGGGCTACGAGAACTGTCCCGAAGGGGGAGAGAGGTGTTTTCGCTGCTTCGACCTGCGGCTGCGCAGGACTGCGGAGCTGGCGGCAGATGGCGGTTATGACTATTTTGCCACGACCCTGACCATCAGCCCTCTGAAAAATGCGGCGAAGATCAATGAGATCGGGCAGGCACTGTCCGGGGAATATGGTATCCCCTGGCTGCCCTCGGATTTCAAGAAAAAGAACGGGTATAAGAGATCCATCGAACTGTCCGCAGAGTATGAGCTGTACCGGCAGAATTACTGCGGCTGTGCCTTTTCCAAGGCGGAGCGGGAAGCACAGATTGCAAATGCGTAATTGCGTCTTGCGGGATGAGGAATTTTAGGATATAGTAGAAATATTGAAAACAGCGCAGAAGCGTGAGAGATAGAAATTGTGACTGCACAAGATATTCCGGTACATTACAGGAAGTAACGGAATACCGGCAGATTACTGAAAGGTATGAGGATTGACTGACATGAAGAAATTTTTAGAAATGCTGACAGAGGAAATGCAGCAGGCATTTACCGCAGCAGGCTATGACGGAAGCTTAGGAAAAGTAATGCTTTCCAACCGTCCTGACCTGTGCGAATATCAGTGTAACGGCGCCATGGCGGGAGCCAAGCTGTATAAAAAAGCCCCCATCATGATCGCAAACGACGTGGCAGAGCAGTTAAAAGACAGCAAGGTATTTTCCGAAGTGGTGGCAGTAGCCCCCGGATTCCTGAACCTGAAGGTCAGTGAGGCATTTTTGCTCACCTATTTACAGGGCATGGAGGCAAATGAAAAATTCGGTCTGGAGAAGCCCGAACATCCCAAGAAGATCATTATCGACTACGGCGGCCCCAACGTGGCAAAACCTCTGCATGTGGGACATTTACGTTCCGCAGTGATCGGTGAGAGCGTAAAACGCATCAGCCGCTATGTGGGACATGAGGTTATCGGTGATGTGCATCTGGGTGACTGGGGATTACAGATGGGTCTGGTCATCACCGGTTTACAGGAGAGACAGCCGGAACTGGTATATTTTGATGAGAACTACGCCGGGGAATATCCCGAGGAAGCTCCGTTTACCATCAGTGAACTGGAGGAAATCTATCCCGCAGCCAGCGCCAAGTCCAAGGAAGATCCCGAGTACAAGGCAAAGGCCATGGAAGCAACCTTCAAATTACAGAGCGGTGTCAGAGGATATCGTGCTCTGTGGAAGCACATTATCAATGTGTCTGTGAACGACCTGAAGAAGAATTATTCCAAATTAAACGTAGAATTCGATCTGTGGAAGGGAGAGAGCGATGTCCATGACATCATCCCGGAGATGGTCGCTTATATGAAGGACAACGGCTATGCACACTTAAGTGAGGGTGCGTTGGTAGTGGATGTCAAGGAAGATACCGACACCAAGGAGATCCCTCCCTGCATGATCTTAAAGTCCGACGGGGCCTCTCTGTACAATACCACAGACCTGGCTACTATTATGGAGCGTATGAAGCTGTATCATCCCGACGAGCTGATCTACGTGGTGGACAAGCGTCAGGAATTGTACTTCGAGCAGGTATTCCGCTGTGCCCGCAAGACGAAATTGGTAGAACCCGAGACCGAGCTGAAGTTCTTGGGCTTCGGTACCATGAACGGCAAGGATGGCAAACCCTTCAAGACCAGACAGGGCGGTGTTATGCGTCTCGAGAACCTGATCAAGGATACCCAGGATGAGATGTACAAAAAGATCAAGGAAGGCCGCGATATGGAAGATGCCGAGGCGAGAAAGGTAGCGGACGTGGTAGCTATCTCCGCGTTAAAATACGGTGATCTGTCCAATCAGGCATCCAAGGATTATGTTTTTGATATCGACCGTTTCACCTCCTTCGAGGGAGATACCGGCCCCTACATCCTGTATACCATTGTGCGAATCAAGTCTATTTTGAATAAATACAAGGAGCAGGGTGGGGAACTGACAGCTGTGAAGCTACAGCAGCCCGGCAATGCTTCCGAAAAAGAGCTTGCCATGGAGCTGGCACAGTTCAATACCATGATCGCTACGGCGGGAGAGGAACTGGCACCCCATAAGGTATGTGCCTACATCTACGATCTTGCCAATGCTTTTAACCACTTCTACCATGAGACCAAGATCCTGGGAGAAGAGAATGAGGAGCGTAAGCAGGGGCTGGTGGCACTTTTAGTACTGACCAGAGATATTCTGGAGACCTGTATTGATATGCTGGGATTTGAAGCTCCGGAGAAGATGTAAACGGTAATAACGCAAATAAAGACGGAAATAGCGCATCTATGAATCCTTTTGATAGGACAATAGCTGCGCTATTTTTATATCAAAGAAATCAAGCAACGGTTTACAAGGGGCTACAAGCGGTATAAAGAAACAAGTGGTTTGATGGAGTGGAAATGGGTCATATTTTCCACTCTATCTTTACATAGTCGCTGGTTGCGCTGATTGATGAAATCAGGCCGTCAGCGGCTTTCCTTTTGTCCTCAAAGCTGATGTTTTCCCAATCGTTCAGATACCCGGACAACAATTCAATCTGCTGGGAGGACAGCGTTTCAACGGACAGGTCTGCAATCGCCTTGGACAGCGTTTTGCGGCGGTTGTCCAAGTCCTCGATTTTCTTGTTAGCGTAGGCAAGCAAGATGGCGTTGGCCCCGGTCAGCGTATCAAGCAGTTTTTCAATCTCGACTTCAACCTGTGCGAGCTCCACCTGATAGGCGGTGATCTTCGGGTTGGCCTTTTCTTAGCCGCCCCGGAGTAGCTTGAACTCCCGGAACTTTTCTCCCATAGCGGTGAAAATGAACTGTTCAAACTCATTCTTGCGGAGTGTGCCGCACCCCGGACAGCCCTTGTGGTCGGCCCGTTTGGAACAGCGCAGGTATTCATAGCCGGAGGGATTATGGGTCGTTTTGAGAGCGTACCCGCATTTCCCACATTTGATTTTCCCGGCCAGCCAAGTGTTCCGGGCCTTGCGCCAATTCTGGAAGGTAATGTTTGTCATCAGCTTCTTGCGGCACCGTAACCAAATGTCGGAGGGTACAAAGCCCTCATGGGGAGCAATCACAAGTACCTGGTCTTTCAAGTTCTTGTCTTTGTCCTCCTTCACATCCCGGCCCTGATAGAGATAGCAGCCATTTGTCCCAGCGATGTTGGATAGTGCGTAGGGGCGACAAACAAATACAAATAAAAAAGGGACTTCCTCAATCCTTTAAGGGCTATGACAGTAACGGTTATAGTCTTTTTTATGCGGTAACTACCGTATGAAATGAAATCATATTTCCTAAAGCAAAGAAATACCCACCTACAATATTCCGCTATCTAATCCCCCGAAAACTAGCGGACGAGAAAATCATAAATCAGTGCCAAATGCAACAGCTATCACTTACCGCATCAATTCTACTCACCAATGGCAGGCAAGAGAAAGAGAGACAGAAAAGCAAAAGAAAGAACCAAAGAAAAGTAAAAGACAGAGAGATAGAGAATGATGTTAGTTAACTTATCAATCAATCCTATCAATCAATACTTATACATCTAACCATAGATGTACCACTACAGGAGGGCAAAGACCATGAACAAAAGGCAAGAACAACAGATTGTAGACTATTACAGCACCACAGACAGATATATCCGCAGTGACCGCTATTCTGACAGCAATCAGACCGTATTCACAAAAGAGAATGACAGATACCAGTGGCTTGTGTTGGAACAGAAAAGCCAGCATGATGTGGAGGTAAGACAGACCGACAGCCATGGAACAATAACAACAAGGGACAATTATGAACTGACAAGGAATATCCCTAAATGTGTGGGTGTGGAACGCCTATGTAAGGACGCAAATATGCAGATTCCCTTTACTGCTGATGAAATCAATCTTATCTATCAGTTTGGGGAACAGAGCAATGCAGAAACATGCGCTCATTTATCCGCAATCCTGCCACAGATAAAGGACAATGACACCAAGCAGATTGTATGTAGCACTTTGAAGAAATTAAATGTCCTGTCAGAAGAAACGTATGCGGAGTTGACTGCCACTACAAAAAGACGAAAACTGACAGAGCGTGACCACTCCATCAAGGTAAGATTTTCAAAGGCAGAGAAACAATTAAAAGAACCGACAATTACCGAGGGAAAACAGAACAGGATTGGCAGAAAAGGAAAGGCAGGCATGGAGCTATGAAGCTGTCACGATATGAACAGGAAACCATTGTCAGCTACAATGCAGGGGAGCAGACCGCCACCATTTACACAAGGGATAAGGCAGTCATGCGGAAACTTGACACGTTGGTTGCCAACTTCCCCGATACATATAAGCTAGTGAAGCAGGACGAGGTATCTAAGACCTATTCCTTCCCGAAATCATTCGTCAGCTACCGCAAGCCCAGGGCGGTCAGTATGGAGCAGAGGGAACAAGCAAGAAAAAAAATTGGACTAATAAACAGTAAAAAAAGTTATATGTATGTGCAGAAAATGACGATAAAATAAGTGAACGAAACGCAAAGTTGACAAGATGAAACCACAGATTGGTTGTTTTCCTCTATTGCTTAGAAGTAGAATATTTGCAGGAGGTGGATAAAAAATGACATTAGGACAAAAATTAAAAGCACTATTGAAAGACAACAGTATGACGCAGGAGGATTTAGCCGAAAGATTGGAGGTATCCCGACAGGCAGTAGGAAAATGGGTAAATGATAAAGGAATCCCCGAAGTGGGTAAATTAGTACAAATCAGTAACCTATTCGGAGTGTCAATGGACTACCTGCTGAAAGAGGATTACGAAGAAAAAAACGTATCAGAAGAAAAAGCCATATCAAACAGCGGGTATTATGTCAGCCAAGAGATGTTGGATGGTTATTTGTCGTACAGTAGGCAGAATGTAAAGCAGATTACTGGAGGGATAAGCCTTTTTATATTGTCAAATGTCTTTGAGTGTTTTGGTCACCATAGCATGATAATGACTTTTCTTTTTTGGCTTACAATGATAGCAGGGATAATCATTATTATTTGGTATTATTTTCAGACCAAACAATATCAAGAAATCAAAAATGAACACCTTGCATTTGATGATAAGGTATTCAGGGAGTTTAAAAAACAGAGAGAAAGCAGAAGAAAGAAATATGCAGTTATGATTATTGTAGGAGTTGTTATTCTTTTGGCAAGTTCTGAAATAGGACATTTTTTAATGATTTATTTCGGACAGACAGCTTGCAATGTTTTTGAATGGATAGCTGATACGGTATGGTTAGCACTTATAATATGGGCGGGAATGTCTATGCATATTGACAGCATTATCATTAAAAATACAGAACATACTCCTAAAAGTAGTCATATGAAAAGGTATCGTTGGGTATATATGGCATTTACAGTTACAGTGGTTGCGGTTTTGATTGGAATGATAACAAACGTATGGAGTCCATATGCACCCATCATAATTCTGTTTTGTTGCTTATTGGTCACAACGTGTAAATTACTTATAGAAAGCAGGGGGAAAGATGAATAAGAAAAGCTATATGAAAATCGGTATTCTACTTATGGTTGGACTGTTTATTTGTGCAGGATGTTCCGCACAACAGGGAGAAAAATATACTGTAGAGGATTTAGATAACTTAGCTGAAATTAAAATATATTCAGCGGAGAATAATGAACTTATAAAAACAATAAGTGATGAAGAACAGTTGTATCAATATAACCAATGTTCGCTTTATGATGATTCGGACACAGAAGAACACCAACATAAATTGGAAAAAGACTTAGAGGGGGCAAAAGAGCAATACTATATGATTTCATACAAGTATCCTGTTGCACGCTTTGGTGGAGAAGAATTGGTAGAAAACACTACCATTACATTATATGAGGATAAAAATATTATCAAAATGACAGTGTCGGGAGAAAGCATAAAAGGTTTTTCTGTTCCAGAGGAATTTTTGGTTTTCTATTATGAAGTTTCCGAGGAAGAAATGAATTTTTATCATTCTTTAGTTGAATGATATGTCTATTTATAAAAATTAATATTGCTTACCTATGGTGGCAGTTATCCTAACGGACAACCTGTCACCATTTTTATTTTCAAGAACTATTAACACATCACAGAAAGAATGAGGTATCAGAAATGATTGAAAGCAAGAATGAAGCAAGCAGAAATTTAGAAAAAGCATTACAAGCATTGGAACAGGCAAAACAGCGAGTAGCCAACGAAAAGAAGAAGCAGAACGAGAAAAAGCGGAAAGCGGAGAACCACCACAAGTACATCATGGGCGGTATTATCGTGAAGTATTTTCCCGGCTGCTACCAATATGACGAGGACGAGTTAAACCGTATTTTATCAGTTGCATTGCAGACAAGGGAGTGTCAGCAGATTATCGCTAAAATCAAGTCAGAAAGCAGGGAAAGTACTTAAACACAAAGCACAATTTTCAATGCCGAAAATGAAAGCGAGGGCGATACTGAATGACAGGAGCAAAGAAGCTGAAAAGCCGAGGTAACTTATTCACCCCGTTTACGGGGTGCGCACAGATATACCACCAGAGGTGGTATGTGCGCCCTTCGGGGACTCCTGCGGAGAGCATTGTCTGTCTTGCGACAGCCAACAGGGGACGCTACACTTCCCCTGCGGTGCAAAGAACGCACCTACCCTTTTGTGTACTTTGCGTTCAGACAAAAGCCAAAGTGCGGCTTTTATCTGCCCACAAAGTTTATGAGTGCATCCCACTACCCCGTTGGCAGAACGTAGGTGCTTCGTATGGCTAATATCACGAAACAGGCAAGCACACGTTTTTCCATAGTTAAACGGAGCAAAGGGCAGTCGGCAGTGGAAAAGGCTTCCTACATCAGCAGGAGCATTCTTGTAAGTGAATATGACGGACAGACTTATCGACCAAAATACCATGAGGATTTAGTACACAGCGAAATCAGTCTGCCACAAAATGCACCGAGAGAATATGCAGACAGAGCTACCTTGTGGAATGCTGTGGAACTGTCGGAGAAAGGGCAGAAATCACAGCTTGCAAGAATGTTAAAAGCGTCACTTCCCAATGAGTGGAGTTATGAGCTTGCGGAGGAAGTCGTGAGGGATTATGTGCAGAGAAATTTTGTTGATAAGGGAATGTGTGCAGATTGGGCAATCCATGACAGCGAGAACGACAAAGGGCAACGCAATCTTCATATTCATGTGCTGCTTACCATGCGTCCTCTTACGGAAAACGGGGAGTGGGGAGCAAAAACCAAAAAGGTCTATGTCCTTGACGAAAATGGGGAGCGTATTCCTCTCATTGATAAAAAGACAGGAAAACAGAAAGTGGATAAGCGTAACCGTAAACAGTGGAAATGTCAAACCGTAGAAAGTACCGACTGGAACAGCAGGGAAAATGCAATGATGTGGCGCAGGGATTTAGCTGAAACAATCAATGCCACCAATGAGCAGTTGGGAATTGCGGTGCATTGGGAACACCGCTCCTTTAAGGAGCAGGGAATTGATAAAGAACCGACAATCCATATCGGTGCGGTTGCAAATGCTTTAGAACGCAAGGGCATACAGACCGAGAGGGGAAACATTAATCGGGAAATCATCAGGGGCAACGTGCTGTTGGAACAGGCAAAAGAAATGCTTGAACTTGCCAAGCAGGAAGTACGGAGCATACAGTATTCTGGTCTGAAAGAGGTTGCAGTCAATGTGAAGAATGAAGTCATGGAAATGATTGCAAAAGTGGCGAAACGGAAGGGCAGATTGGACTTGCCGATTGTCAGCGGAAAATATCTAAGAAAAATATCCGACAGAACAGCCTTACAGTCAGCCGACAATGCGGAGAAATTCATTGTTTCAAGAAAGATAGACAGCTTTGAGAACCTTGCCAAGTTTACAGCCGACAGGGAACAGAAATACCGACAGCTTGAAACGGTACATTTATCAAAGGGGCAGAAACTAAGCCGATTAAAGGAACTGTCAAAAATGTATGCCCTTTATGCCCCAGTCCAAGCTACTTATAAAGAGAGCCAATCTCTTAAAGGACTTGTAAAAATGAAGTATGACAAGGAGCATAAAGAAAGTCTTGCCAAGTACCCCGAATTAAAGGAGCGTATGCAGAACCTTTTACAGCAGGGCGAGAAGATAACCCCGAAGCAGTGGAAAGCAGAAATGCAGTCTTTGCAAGCCGAGTATGACAGTATCAGCAAAGAGCAGAGCAAAACCGCCACAGAGTTAGCCTATGCCGAGGTAATCAGTTACAACAGGAAGAACCTTGCGAGAGAGCTTCAGAATGAGAGCCGACAGCAAGGGGAACAACAGTACAAGACCAAACATAGGGAGAAAGAATTGTAAATATAATCGCAATAAAATAAGCAACACAGCGTCAGAGCGTATAGAAACACAATCTATGCGCTCTATTTTTATGCAAAGGAGCAGATTTATGAGTAAAAACAGTAAGGCGGGACAACGAGCCTGCCGACAACAGAAACCCACAAAAATTGTTGTGGAAAGACATTATGTAGGCACTGAAAAAATGGAAACGGTATTCAAGAGGATTGCCGAGGAACAGATAACGAAAAAGGTTAAGGATATGGCACAAAGCAACGCCAGTTAGTGGTGGAAATGGAAAAGGGAATATAGTATAATAAGGGTTGAGGAAGTCCCTTTTCATTAAGGAGGACGACATGAAAAGGGCAAAACTAAATAACGACAAAATCACTGCTTTATATTGCAGGCTTTCAAAAGACGACGGTACGAACAACGAGAGCATGAGCATAAGTACACAGAAAACCATGCTGAAAGAGTATGCAAAGCGCAATGGCTTTCTTAACTGTCGCTTCTACGTTGATGACGGTTACAGCGGTACGAATTATGACCGTCCTGCGTTCCGACAGCTTATTGAGGATATACGCAATGGGGAAGTTGCAACAATCATCACAAAAGACCTGTCACGTCTGGGGAGAAATTACCTTGAAACGGGAACATATATCGAGGTATTCTTTCCGAACCACAATGTGCGCTACATTGCAATCAATGACGGAGTGGACTCCATAGACAACACTCAAATGGATATTACCCCGTTCCGTAACATTATCAATGAAATGTACGCAAAGGACACTTCAAGGAAAATCAAGAGTGCACTCCGTACAAGACGGTTACAGGGAAAGTATATGGCAACTACCCCGCCTTTTGGATATCGGAAAGACGAAAACGACCATAACCACCTTGTCATAGATGAAGTGACAGCACCCGTTGTGGAACTGATTTTTTCGATAGCCGAGGAGGGTGTGGGGCTTCATACCATCTGTAACCGATTGCGTCAGGCAAAGGTCTTGAAACCGAGCTTTTACAAGAATGAACTGTTTGAACGGTTCAATGACGAGGAAAAGATGTATGACTGGGACACTGCCTATGTCAGCAAGATTTTACACAATCCTGTCTATGCAGGAAATCTGACTGTAGCAGAAAGACCGACCAAGACCATGCGCTCAAAGAAAAGAGAGTATATCCCATTTGCGGAGCGTGAAATCGTATATGGCACACACGAGCCGATTATTGAACAGAGTAGGTGGGATAATGTGCAGAAAATCATGGCAGAAAGACCACCCATTATCGGTGACAGTACAAACGGATATGACAACATTTTCCGAGGGATTATCAAATGTGCTGATTGTGGAAGTGCCATGCTTGCAAAGGTGGAGAACAAAAGAAAGCGCAATAATGTTTTGGACAAAACCTTTTATTGCTGTACCAAGTACCGCAAGTTTGGGAAAAAAGCCTGTTCAGCACATAACATTGAGGCAAGGACAGTACATGAGGTAGTGCTTGCGGATATTCAAAGACACGCAGGACAGGCATTAGCGGACAGGAAAGCCATGGTAACAGAAATTGCCGAGCGTCTGAATGTCCAACTGTCAGCGGATAGGGAACAGCAGAAAAAGGAACTAAGGCAGTATAAACAGCGAGTGTCGGAAATTGAAAATCTGTATGCCAAGCTGTACGAGGACATGACAAGAAAGCTGATAACGGAGAAGCGTTTTCAGATGTTGTCGGCACGTTATGACAGCGAGCAGGAGGAACTGTCAGCGAAGATAAAGGAACTTGAAAAAAGTGCCACAGCGGACAGGGAACAGTTATCTTCCATTGAGCAGTTTGCGGAGCAAATCAGCGGATATGCAGGGATAACGGAACTCAATTACAAGATAGTACATCAACTCATAGATAAAATTCTAATTTCTGAACCCGTAGAAATAAACGGGGAGAAAATTCAACGACTTACAATCCATTACAAATTCATAGGGGCACTGGAAACCCTTGAATAATGGATATTTCCTAAGTCACCTATTCCAACTAACCAACAGAAGTCGGCGGCGTCATTGACTACCACCGCACCCTGACTTTTGAAAAACTCGTACATTTCCAAATCGGCCTGTGCATAGACCGGGTTTCGGAGCAGCTGGGACAAGAAGGGGCGTGTCAATGACTTCCCATAAATCTTGATACCCCGTTCCTCAAAATACCGGGTAATGTCTCCAAAGGAGGTTTCCGGCTCGGCGTACATTTCAAACATCAGACGAACATGGTTAGCGGCCACGGGGTCAGCCGCCATCATCTTTGTGCGGATACCCTCTACCACCGTAGGCTCCAATTCAAAGCCATAGGGGGCTTGGCCGCTCATGTGAAAGCCTTTCAGGCACCGGGAATAGTAAGCGTCTGTAACACGCTTCTGAATTGTCTCCCGTTCAAGCTGGGCGAACACGATACAGATATTCAGCATGGCCCGACCCATTGGGGTCGAGGTGTCGAACTTCTCCGTGGAGGAAACAAACTCCACATCGTATTCCTGAAACAGCTCCATCATATTTGCGAAGTCCAGAATGGAGCGGCTTATTCTGTCCAGCTTGTAAACGACTCCCCGGCGAACCTTGCCCTTGCGGATCTCGCCAAGGAGCTTTTGGAACACGGGCCTGTCGGTATTCTTTCCCGAATAGCCCTTGTCCTTGAAAACCCGGCAACTGCTTCCCTTCAACTCATACTTGCAGAAATCAATCTGGCTCTCAATGCTGATACTGTCCTTGCGGTCTACCGACTGTCTCGCATAAATTACATCTTCTCGAATGTTCATGTTGGGCTCCTTTCCTGTGGGAATGGAGCTACCAACCTACAAGTATATTATACCATTGATAGCCCCGGCCAACAATGTTGTGGAGCGTTAGTGCCGTTTGTCCCCGGCCCCCGGTATTTGCTGAATACCTCATACAAACAGCGTTCAATCTCTTTTTTTCGTTTCTCCTTTTCCTTGGGGGAAAGTACCGGCGTAAGACTCTCCAGCACAATGGTTTTCCCCTGAAAAGGGACGGTCTTGGTTTCGCTCTGATAAGTAACAGATTGCACCATAGAAGCCTCCTTTTCAAAGTGGGTTGACTGCCAGCATATTTCCCACATTGTCTCGGTGGGGAAACACAAAAGAACGGCACCAAGAGAACGGCACCAAGAGAACGGTGCCGCCTTTTCGTCTTTCTCCACGCTTCGGGCCAAGTTGGCCCGAGGTCAGGACTGCCAGTTTTCAAAATAATCCGCTGCTTCTTCAACGGCGCAGAAGTCAAAGACCTCGTAGAGCTCGGTAAGCACCTGCCGAATGTTCTTTGACTTGAAGCCGCAGTTTTCCATCGCCTTGATGACATAGCTACGGCAAGCGTTATTGCTCCATTCCTCGTACATGGTCAAAACCTTCTTTCTGATAAAGCTGGGGCGCTGGCTCTGTATGTTCGGCCTGTCGCAAGACAACGGATATTCCAGCCAGCACCCCCGCTGGGTTGTGGGGCAAATCGGAGCGGATAAGCCGCCAGCTTATCCCTTGCGTACCGTTGCAGATCGTGGCCGTGGGGATGGCTCGTCCCCACCTGCGGCATGGGTAGTGATCGCTCGTTTCCCTTACGGAAAAGTCTTTGCGTACCTGCCGCCCGGCTCCCTGCTGGGTACTCCAAGCTGCCCGCTATTCAGTTGTGGGAGGATTGTTTTTCCTCTCATTAACCGTGTCAGTTTGAACGGAAAAAGGAATAGGCTCACAGAACATTTTTCAAATATTTTTTCATCTTCTCCAAGCCCCGCTGACCGCCCGCTCCGTCACGCCCTCGGCGGCGGCAATCGCCTTGACCGAGTGGCCCAGCAGATAGTGCTCAAAGACCCTCTGGCCCTGTGCGTCTGGCAGACTGTTCAGAGCGTGGCAGAGATATTCAAACCGCTCCATGCGCTCGATCAGCTCTTGCGGAGAGGGGTTAGAGAAGCAGGCGGAATATTCGATACCGTCCTCGGTGTCCAGCGAGAAGTGCGCTTTATTCCGGTAGACACGGCGGCGGAGAGCGGCACCGGGGCTGGACTTCGGGCCAAGTTGGCCCGAGACAAAGCAAAAGAAATGCGCCCGCACAGCAAGACGCTATGCAGACGCATGAAATTACATTATCATAATTGTACTGATATATTGTACCTTCATAGCCAGACTGTCCCGGAGGGGGAGCTACGCTTTTTTTAGCTGGTGAAGGTCATGGGAATTGTGAGAAAGTAAGATGGACACGGCGACACCCTCCTATGGGCCGCCGTGGGGTTACTGAATATCCAAAGAGAAACGGCGGCTCTGAAAATTGAGCCGCCGTTTCATGGACGCATAGAAATGTGTCTGCTGTACGACGGCTTTTTTTCTTTTGCCGTCGTGCGGCAGATTTTTACTGATACTTTTCCAAAAGCGCCGTTGCTTCTGCTTGTGTCATTGTTCCCGCTTCGACTTCTGCGTCAGTATAGTCTTTAAGGGCATTGAACAGTTCTTCCTGTGTATCAAATGAACCTATACTCTTGTAGGTACTCCCATCAAATACGAAAGTTTGGTACTGCTCAGGTCGTGTGTTACTGGGCATAGAAAAGAACAGTTGATCGTCACTTGAAGAAGCTCTTTTTCCTACCATTTTGCCCTCTAAAATAGATGTGAGGATTTCATCGTAACACGCAAGTGCTTCCGCCGCTTCTGCTTCTGTCCATTCTCCGGCATCGACCAACTTCTGAATATTTTCCGTTTCGGTTTCAAGCCATGCGGAAAACTCATCGTAAGTGAAATATTCGGTTTCCTCGATGGGAGAATAGCTTTCCCATGTTTTCCCCTCGTCTACGCTCTGCTGAATATCCGATCCGCTTTGCCTGAAAAGTACGGAGGACACCGGGGACTGCGTTTCGATAAGTGCTTGGGTATCTGCCTCGGCATGGCCTTCATCAGCGAAAGCCGAGACACCACCGACACATAAAGAAAAACACAGCAGAACAATAATTCCAAGTTTTTTCGCCATAGATTTTACCTCCTTCATTTTAGTAGTTGGCGTTTTACCTCCTTTCGCAGATATAGTACACCCTCTATGTTGGAGGATTATAAAATCAATGTTGTGCCAGTGTTGAACAAAAGAAATCTCTGCTTTTCCTGCGGAACTCGAAAAGCAGAGACTTCTTTCAAAACTGTATTGTAAAACTCATGCCTTTATCGTTTGGCATGGGAACAAACTGATATTTCAAGCGTAATTTATCCAAGATCGTCTGGACAATGTATAGACCAAGCCCATTTCCCCCGGTTGCTTGGCTATGGGCTAAATCCGGACGATAAAATGGCTCAAATATGTGTTGTAGCTGTTCGGGTGGTAATACGCTACATTCGTTAGAAACTGATAGCTTATTTTTATCAAATACAACTGATATTGATTGTCCAGCCTCCGTATAGTTGACCGCATTTGAAAGGATATTCGATATTGCTTTTTTCAACCGGCCTTCTGGAAGATATACGAAAGCGTCACTTGAAAGCTCTATTTTGAACTTAATGCCCTTGGCTTCTGCAATTAAGCAATACGGTTCACACAGCTCTGTAAGGAGGGTTCTCAATGAAAAGTTGCTGCATGGCTCATTATTACCTTGTGTTTGCAAGCGTGAAGCATTAAGTATATCTCTAATCATATCCCCAAGCTGTTCAGTAATTTCTTTGCACTTGGGCAAATAGGTTTCATAATCACGGTATTCCCCAATGCCTAAAATCATATTTTCCAATGTCGCATTTAGCTCTGTAACAGGTGTTTTTAATTCATGGGACGCTGTTCTGAGAAAATCAATCTTCTCTTTTTCTGCAAGACTGACTTTCTCTTTTTCCAATTCCAGATTGCGGATAGTCAAAAGTAAGGATTGATATAAATTGTTAATATCAGTAGCTAAAGCTCCAATTTCATCCTTTGACGATACAATCGCTTTTGCGTATGGCTCCAATTTCAACATTTGATTAGCAGATTTTGAGAGCGATGAAATCGGAGTGGTTATGCCTCTGGAAAAGAAGTATGAAAACAATGCCGATATAGCGGCGCAACAAAGTATAGAAATCGGAAATGTTTTCAACATAGTTTGAGTAATGAGCCGGGGCATATCTACTTCTGACAAAGTGCTCGCCCCTGCATTTGTCACTAATATATTCGTGACAAGAACATTTTTGGCAGGCGCAATTAGGAAAATCAACAAGTGCGCTATAAAGGAAATTAAAAGCATCATTGCAAATGTAAATAAGAATATCTTTGGAAATAATTTTATCTTCTTCATATTGCTTGCCCCATCTCAAACTTATAGCCTATTCCTTTAACCGTTGTTATGCAATCCAAACGGAGCTTTTTGCGGATATTGCGAATATAGGCATCTATTGTACGGTCAATTACATCACAATCATACCCCCACACCTCGTCCAAGATTTGATTGCGAGACAAAACTAACCCCTTATTGTCGATTAGGACTTTCAAGATTTCCAGCTCCTTTGGAGTAATGTCTATCTTGCCATTTTCATCACTTGCTGTATATCCAGAAAAATCAACGGTAATAACTCCAAGTTTAACCGTATTAACAGCAGGCTTGTTCTGGCTTCTGCGAAGTAACGCAGTAATCCGTTTCCCTAAAATGAGCATAGAAAAGGGCTTTGTTATATAATCG
>ERZ1106915.1108-NODE-1108-length-26776-cov-19.596572_pt1 | contig 26776 bp, 29 predicted proteins | sample MGYA00403653_ERZ1106915 | MGnify/ENA primary metagenome ERZ1106915 (study PRJEB35170, sample SAMEA104062404) | human gut metagenome | biome: human gut; feature: human-associated habitat; material: faeces | place: Denmark | collected 2012-06-06 ... | reverse complement strand
GATTGAAATCACAACCGATTTCGATCCCATTTTGACATAAAGCAGGGCTACCGCCTAGCAAAAATATTTGCTAATGCGACAGCCCCTCTTTTTTTGTGCGGGCATTGATTGCGCCTGCGGCGCAGATAGGGGCGCTTCGCACCCAGAGAAAAGAAAAAAATGAGAAATGAGAGGAAAAAAGTTTATAGGAAGCCCCATCGGAACCTCTGATGATATGTCGTTACTACCTGGCTGCGGTTGCTTATGACGGATACTACGGCATCCGGGAAATTTTGGCAAGGGCGGGGCGAGTTCTTTCAGAACCCTTGCCAAAATCCCCCGTCTGCCGTGGCCGTATCGCAAAGCACCGCAAAAACGCTAGGAGGTAACGCCATGAAGATCATCAGAGGCCCCAATGGGGCAACTTTTAGAAAAACGATTGGTTCTGGGTCAAGACCCAGAGAAAAAATGAAAAGGAGAGAAGAAAGATGAAAAGACAGGATATCGTGAATGTATTAATTGAAAGAGGATTTAAGGCTGAGATGCAGGAAAATGTAAAGAATGGAATCATCGTGGAAGGAATTATGATCCAGGGTGATGATCCGATTGCACCGATTATCTATACAGATCGGCTGATCCGAGATGCGGAGGCGCATGGAAAGAGCTTGGAAGATGTGGTAGCGACGGTAATCCGGATTTATGAAGAAAACAAACACAAAGGTCTGGATCTTGGAAAGATTTTTGATAAGGAGTTTATCAAAAACCATGTGTACCTTGGACTGCAGAAAAAATCGGATGAGGATCTGTTAAAAGAGAGCTGCTATCTGGAAGGATTGGAAGTGTACCTGTATGTACGCGAAGACAGCGAACATGACGGCGTTTATACCATGAAGGTGAAAAAAGACTTTTTAGAGCGTGTCGGACTGGACGAGAAAGAGGTTTGGGAGTATGCCAGAGCAAATACATTCGCAGATACGGTGGTCAGAACCATGGCGGAAGTGATCGCTGAAATATGTGGTATGCCATGCGGCGAGATCTCTGCAGATGAGCCTCCGATGTACGTTATAAGCAATAAGAGTTCTATGCGTGGTGCGAGCGCTGTCCTGGATAAAAAGGTGCTGGAAGATATCGGAAGAAAACATGGGACAGATACCCTTATTATCCTGCCAAGTTCGATTCATGAAGTGCTTGTAGTTCCGTATGAGGACGGAATGGATATGGAGTTCATGAGAAACATGGTGACAGAGGTTAATACGACAGAGGTTTTACCGGAAGACCAGTTAATTTCTGATGCTTATAAAGTGACTGTTGCAATTTAAGGTTTAGGCTGCGCTACCGGCCATACGGGCAGTCTGGAGATGAATATATGGATTTTGTACATATTGAGTTAAAAAGAGATACTTGGATCCATCCGGTAATGAAGGTTCAGACACCGGAGGAGGCGGTCGATGCGGCACAGAAGCTGATTGAAAATATGGATCGGGAAGCGTTGATTTGCATTTACCTGGCAACGTCAGGACGGGTAATCAATGCTGCAGTATGCTCCATAGGGGCGATGGATCAGTCCGTTGTATCGCCTGCAGAGATTATCAGAACGGCGTTAGTGACTGGGGCCAAAAGTATGATTTTGCTTCATAATCATCCAAGTGGACAGGTTGGTCCGAGTAAAGAAGATTTTTTGGCAACGCGGAGGATGGCCTGTGCAGGAAAGTTGGTAGGGATCCATCTATTGGATCACATTGTGATAGGAGATCGGGGGATGCGATATTCCATGAAGGAAAATCGTGCGGATCTCTTTGAAATCCAGAAAGATATGGATTTTTCGATGATTGCTGCAGAGAGGAATGTGGAAAATGAAGAATGAAGAGATTATTGCGCGGGCGGCCGTTCAGGTAGGGATGCTGACGGAAGAAGAGGCAAAAAAGCTGATGGACGCAGGAAAAGAAATATCGTTGCATACGCTGCAGGGTTGGAAATACCGTGGTGATTATCAGGTAAAAGATGGAGAGCAGCCGGTCGAGGTGAAACTTTGGAAGAAAAAAGAAGACGGTGGTTTTTATTTGGCCAAGGCCAGACTTTACAGTGAGAAACAATTAATGCGAATCGGATGAAAAACGGTTGACATGGTGTCCCCCACGCGTGTGGTGTCAAGGCATTCGGGCAGCCCGTAGGATGGACAGGACAGCATGTCCGGAAACGGGTTGCCTGGGCTGTCCATACCACACGCTAACCCCATGTAAACCGTTTTTCGACTAGGAAGGAGAAAATCATGGATGTTTATAGTATGGTGACGGAACGGATTATAGCACAGTTGGAGAAGGGCTATATCCCGTGGCGTAAGCCTTGGGCGAGCTGTCTTGATGGTACGTTTAACCGGATCAGCAGAAAACAGTATTCGATTCTAAATCAACTTATTTTGGAGCATGACGGAGAGTACGCCACTATGAATCAATGGAATGAGATTGGCGGACGAGTAAAAAAAGGATCGAAGGCAGAAATCGTTGTTTTTTGGAAGCTGCAGGAGCGGCAGGAAAAGAATGATACTGGGGAGCTTGTCATAAAGCAAGTTCCGATTTTGAAATATTATAATGTCTTTCACATCAGCCAGGTTGAAAATGTGCTGCCGTTGGAGCGGACAAAAGATTATGAGACGAAGCCGATCGAACAGGCTGAACAGATTTTAAATGAATATATAGGAAGAGAACACATTACCTTGTCGGTTGGAGCATCCGACAGGGCTTTTTATCGTCCTGCAGACGATACGATATGTTTACCGGCCATCACGCAGTTTGAAAAAGCGGAAGAATTTTACGCGACAGCATTCCACGAGGCAGGGCATAGTACGCTTAAGGCTTCCAGATGCAACCGTGAGACGGAAAATCAATCGTCCTATTTTGGAAATGAGGATTACAGCAAGGAAGAGCTGGTTGCTGAAATTACGAGCGCAGTAATCCTGCATAGTATCGGCATCGAAACACCGGATTCCTTTTCCAATTCGGCGGGTTACATCCAGAGCTGGCTTCGGGTTTTGAAGAATGACAAGAGGTTTATTGTGTCGGCATCGGGTAAAGCTGAAAAAGCAGCAAAGTATATATTGAACGTATAAGAAGGGGCTGTGAAAAAACATAGCCTATAAAAAAGAAGGACCAAGGATTCATAATGAATCCAAGATCCTCTTTTTGTGTTAAAATTAATCTGCAATGAAAAAAATAACACGTACTTATTCTAACCCAAAACAGGCAGTTTTGCCAATACTAATTCAAGATTATCTGGACATTTGTGATCCGGTGCTGACATTTGATCGATTTATGGGAGAAATCGATTTGGAGAAATACCTGAAGGAAATCCCGAAACATGAGGTGGGAAGACTTCGGTATAACCCGGTCAGTATGCTGAAAACAATCCTGTTCGGATTTATGACAAATGGATATGTCTCTCTTCGTGAGCTGGAAGACAGCTGCAAAGTGAATCTAAGGTTCATGTATCTAAGCACGTTTTGCATCGAAACCGGTATTTACAAATTCCCAAAAGAGTGATAAGGTTATAGCTGACTATTTAAAGAAGTATATAGACGTGTGGGGGAAGAATGAAAGTAGCATCTAATCTGAAGGACTTTGTATATAAAAGCATAGAATCGGATATCCTGGCAGGAAATCTGCATTCCGGAGATATTATTAACGAGAAGGACCTAGTGGAGAAGTATGGTGTGAGTAAATCGCCGGTGCGCGATGCACTGATTGCGCTGTGCGCCGATGGCATACTGAAAAGCATTCCACGCTACGGCTATGAGATCATCACTTATTCAGTAGACGGCGTGTATTCTATGCTGCAGTTCCGTTTCGTTCTGGAAAGTGGATTTATAAGTCGTAAGATCGATACGCTGACCGAACGTCAGCTGGATGAGCTCGAGCAGCTGAACGAAGACTGTAAGAACGATGAGCGTACACCGTTTGAGCATTGGGCCGCAAATGAAACCTTTCATCTGAAACTAATGAGCTTCTGGCATAATGACTATGCGCTACAGGAGCTTCGTCTTACGATGAACCGTCTGACCCGTGCATATGCACAGTTTTACTGGAACAGCAATCGGGATGTGCTGCTGTCAAAGGATACTGAGCATCATACCGATATTATCGAAGGTCTTCGAAAGAAAGATGCTGCTACGGTTATCGAATTCCTCCGCCTGGACCTCCATAACTTCGGTGGCTTCGAGGATTTCTTTCTCCAGGCACGATAAACAGAATATGAAAAAGAGCGATATACCGCCGAACAGGGAAGCGAAGCTTCTTTGCCCGGCGGTTTTGTTTCATGAAAAGAACGAAATTTCGAAAATCTTGCACACGAAGTAGTCGTAAATTGCAATAGGAAGCAGGACGAAGAGACGCGTTCGTGCGCGCATAAAAACACAGGGAAGCAGGAAATACTTAAAAATCAGGGGGCTTCGTCTATCTGAAAGGCTATAGATCGGATGACAGAAAGCCTTGTGTTTGAGCAAAATTCACAAAAATATTATAAATATTTGTCAATTATTTAGATATTCAGACGATATCCTTTGTGCTAGTATATAGCTATAAATACTGGTAATATCAGTGATATGGTTAATGACATGAATAGATAAAATGCGGATTAAGAGTGTTCATTCATCCTGCACTGCATATGAACAGTAGGCTGTCCGGGGCGTTCCCGGGTGGCAAAGAAAAGGAGGAAAAGCGTATGAAGCTGAGTGAAAATGAGTACCAGAATTACACAGCGATCTTACGTGCGGAGTTGATTCCAGCGATGGGCTGTACGGAGCCGATTGCGATCGCTTATGCGGCAGCCGAGGCCCGGAGACTCTTGGGAGAGATGCCGACGCGCATCACAGTGAACTGCTCCGGTAACATGATCAAGAATGTCAAGGGCGTAACGGTACCGAATTCTGGTGGACAGAAGGGTATCGAGGTAGCCGCAATTCTTGGTATGGTCGGCGGCGATCCGGATAAGAAACTGGAAGTGATCGCTGGTGTGACCGATGAAGATCGTGAGGAGTGCAGACGACTCAATGAGACGAAGATCTGCGATGTGAATCTCGCGGAAAATGTTCCTAATCTCTATATCGAGATTATAATGGAATCAGAAGAGCATACTGCCTGTGTACGCATCGCAAACCATCACACGGATATCGTTTATATGAAGAAGGATGAGGAAGTTCTTCGAGATATCGAGAATGCCGTTGTAGAGGAAAATGCAGATGAAACTGTACGTGCAGATCGAAACAAGATGAGCCTTCAGGGACTTCTCGAGTATGCAAACACTGTAGATCTCGCTGAAATCAAGGACGTGATTCAGCGTCAGATCGAGATGAACTCGAAAATCTCACAGGAAGGTCTCGATAACGCATGGGGCGCACAGATCGGTAAGACGATCCTCGAAAACTGGGGTGATGATGTCCGTACCGAAGCCTGTGCAGCGGCAGCGGCAGGTTCCGATGCACGTATGAGTGGGTGTCCGCTCCCGGTTGTGATCAATTCCGGCTCCGGAAATCAGGGCATCACGGTGACGATGCCGGTTCTCGTGTATGCACGTGAGTGGCATATTTCCGAGGAAAAGATGTATCGGGCGATGCTCGTTAGTAACCTGGTTTCTATCTATATCAAGCACTATATCGGCGCACTTTCCGCATTTTGTGGCGCTGTAAGTGCATCCTGTGGCTCGGGTGCTGCCATTACATTTATGGCCGGTGGTGACTACCAGCATATCGGACGAACGATCACCAACACACTTGCCAATGTCGGTGGTATCGTATGCGATGGCGCGAAGCCAAGCTGTGCAGCGAAGATCGCCGCTTCGGTACATGCAGCGTTGCTTGCACACTATATGAGCATGAGTGACAAGCAGTTCCAGGCAGGCGAGGGTATCGTTGAGAAGAATGTAGAGGAAACTATTAAAAACATGGGATACATCGGCAGAGTCGGTATGAAGTCCACGGATAAGGAAATCCTGAATGTCATGATCGATAAGGCAGATGTAGACGCAAATCTTTAAAAGGGTTAGGAGTATGAAATGGGAGAAAACGTAAAGAAACAAAAGAAGAGCGGATCGATTAATGCATTCGTTATCGTATTCCTCGTAATCGTAGGCTGTTACATCATGTCACTGTTTATCAGCCCGGGCGCATTTGATCGTGAAGTGCTGAATGGCAGAACCGTTGTTATTGCGAACTCTTTCCATGCAACGGAAAAGACGTATTTAGGACCGCAGGCGATTTTTCAGTCGATTCCGAACGGACTTGTATCCTCAGCAGGCATGATGTTCCTCGTTATGCTCGTTGCAGGATGTATCGAGGTTTACAAGCGGACCGGTGCTCTGAACAAGGGTGTAGCTCGTATCCTTTCGAAGTCTGAAGCTGTCGGTTCCGAGAAGATCCTGGTTCTTATCATGATCATCTTCGGTTCACTCGGTGGATTCCTCGGATGGAATGAGCAGATCGTTCCGTTCATTCCGATCGTTCTGTCACTGGTTCTGGCACTCGGCTATGACCTGATGACTGGTATCGCATGTTCCGCTATGATCGATATGATCAGCTTCTCTTTCTCACCGACCAGTGTGTATACGGTAGGTATTTCTCATGAAGTTGCAGAGCTTCCGATGTTCTCAGGCTTTGCATTCCGTCTGATCCTGCTTTGCGTTGCGGACTTTATCATCATTCTTTACGTACTTCGTTATGCACGTGGTGTTCGTAATGGAAAGATTCAGTCCATCACCGCAGACCTTGATTCCGATAAGTTCCGTGTAGATTATTCTGAGGAGATGAAGACTCCGCTGACGGGCGGACAGAGCATGGCGCTCCTGCTTTTCCTCGTTGTATTCGTAGCAGCCATCGCAGGTGTTGCAAAGTTTGGATGGTCTATGAACGATCTTTCCGCATGCTTCCTGTTTGCTGCAGTCGCTGCGGGTCTTCTGAACAAGATGGCACCGAATGACCTCGTAAATGCAATCTGTGCCGGTGCGAAGGATGGTCTTACACCTGCACTTGTCATCGGTCTTGCGAGAGGTATCCAGTGGATTCTTACTGAGTCCGGTATCATCGACCCGATCATTTACAGCATTTCCAGACCTCTGAAGAGCCTTCCGGGTTCGATCGCAGCCATCGCGGTTATGTTCGTTATCGCAATCTTCAACGGTCTCCTCACTTCTGGTTCGGCAAAGGCTATGGCGCTCATGCCTATCCTTATTCCGCTTGCAGATATCATCGGTATGACGCGTCAGACTATGATCCTCGCATTCCAGTTTGGTGATGGTCTTACAAACTCTCTCTGGTTCACCAGTGGTACTCTTCTGATCTTCCTTACGATCGCAGGTATCCCTCTTAAGAAGTGGTGGAAGTTTATTACTCCGCTGATTTCGATACTGTTTGTTGTCTGCGTGATTGCACTGATTGTTGCAACCAAGATCAACTACGGCCCATTCTAATATTTAAATTCCTCAGCCTTTCGAATGTCGATATTTTCGGAAGGCTGTACTAAAAAAAGAATATAACATACGTGTTTTACATCATTCATTAGGAGGAAATACAAAATGGATGTCATCACAGAAGGAAAGAAAATTCAGAACGAATTAGTCGAACTTCGTCGTTATTTCCATGAGCACCCTGAGTTACCATGGGAGGAGTTCAATACACAGAAGAAGATTATGGAATATCTTGATGAACTCGGAATTCCGTATCAGGAGTCCAGTAAGACCGGCGTGATCGCTACCATCAAGGGACCGCATTCTTCGGATAAGATTCTGGGAATTCGTGCAGATATCGACGCCCTTCCGATTACAGAGCAGGTAGCGTGTGAGTGGAAATCTCAGAATGAAGGCAAGATGCATGCATGCGGTCATGATACACATATCACCATGCTCCTCGGGGCAGCCAAGCTTCTGAAGCAGATGGAGGATGAGCTGACCATCACCGTACGCCTTCTCTTCCAGCCGGCAGAGGAGTGCATCGAGAACAGTGGTGCGGCGCTGATGAAGGATGATCCTGCGCTTCTCGAGTGTGATCGTCTCATCGCGATGCATATCTGGAGTAAGATTCCGGCAGGTTATGCATCTCTTCGTTATGGCCCTGTTATGTCCGCTGCGGATACCTTCGATATCTATGTGAAGGGTAAGGGTGGCCATGGTGCACTTCCACACCAGACCGTAGACCCGGTAGTTGCCGCTTCGGAGTTCGTTCTTTCGATGCAGCGTGTCGTTGCAAGAGAATTAAACCCGCTGGAGGCATCTGTTATCAGTATCACAGCATTTAATTCCGGAACGACATCAAACGTTATCCCGGCAGAGGCACACCTCAAGGGTACCGCCAGAACCTTTACGCCGGCGACCCGTGATCAGTATCCGGAGATTATCAAGCGTGTAGCAGCCGGTGTAGGTGAGGCTACGCGTACCGAGATCGAAGTGGATTATCACTTCGGACCACCTCCAATGATCAACGATGACGCCTGTGTAGATACCGGAAGAAGAGCTGCAGAGACCGTTTTCGGTAAGGATCACCTCACCGATTGGGAACTTCAGATGGGTGGTGAGGATTTCGCAAAGTACCCACAGGAGAAGTGCATCCTGCTTCTCGGCGGTGGCTGGCCAGAGGAGGAGCGTCAGTTCCCACAGCACAGCCCATTCTTCGATATCGATGAGAGCGTACTGTCACTGGGCGTTGAGTACTTCGTAGAGTATGTACAGGAATACCAGAAGGAGCTTTCATAACATTCCTATTTTTGTCACGGTCGGAAAACCACTTCCTTTGACTGATGGGGAGTGAAAACCATACATTTGAATATATGATTCCGTGAAAAAAGCTGTTGCATTTCGGTGCAGCAGCTTTTTAATATGCCTGTGGGTGATGTTAGATATAATACACAAACGAAGGGACTCCTTTTTGTGTATTCTTTGGAATTGCAGATTCTTCTCCATATGGTAATATTTATCCCGAATCAGCTGATAATATCAGTGGTCGGATTACTACTATGAGCAGCACAATGATTCATACATAGTAGACCATATGTTATCAGGACAACTGTCCGGGGAGTACGGATAGTAAATGGATTCTACCCCAAATATCCAGTAGCGGATGCCGGTTACGGCTCGTATAATAACTATATTTTCTGTGAACGGAATGGGCTGGAAAAATATATGAAATTCCCAATGTTTAAGAAAGAAACCACCGACAGAAACTATCATGAAGACCCATTCCGGGCAGTTAATTTCAAGATCGACGGAGATGGGAAAATGCGGTGCCCTAACGGAAAGGGATTTCATTTGCAGTACCGTAAGGCAATAAAAGGAAACGCGTATGGACGGGAAGAGGAAATCTATCAGTGCGAAGACTGCAGTGGATGTCCTTATGCGGAAAAATGTAAAAAGGGAGAAGGAAACCGTACCGTGCGTGTCAATCAGGAACTAACAAAGATGCATCAGGAAGTGATTCAAAAATACCTTGTTTCACTGGGACACAATCTTTATAAATTCCACAACAAACAGATGAAAATAAAATCAGCTGCATAGATTTGAAAATCAACAAATTTATGGGGTAAGGGGGAACTGCGCTTTTAGAGACTACTTCGTTTATAATTTTTTAGTCTAAAAGAGCGTGTAAAAAATGATTTCTCATTTTTTCACACGCCCTATGGATGTTAAAGAATCAGTTGGATTATTTTTCGAAGTATAGTGATGCAAAATAAGAGCTTAACCGCTGAGCCTCATCACGGGACATATCTTTCGGGATATTAAAAGATATATTAAAATCGGTGCGCAGCGGATAGGTTACGTCAATAGAGTTTGTGACTGATGCAGGCTTTTGGCCATTGCAGAGAGATTCTATTTCGTCTGCGTGACGCGACAGATCAGCTGCAGTACGGTGTACTTTGAGCGATGATCGTAGATCTTTGGACAGATCATTTCTGGCAATGGTTTTAATCCATTTTGCTTTTCTTTGATGAGGATATCCTTTATCTTTTGTATGAGCATCTACACTGGGATCAAAGTAGTAGTCGCTGGCCACTTCGCCAAGAAGGATATCATCACCATTGGGGGTGAGGATTAAATCTCCATTTTTTATTTGATTGACAAAAACATCAATGGTAGCATAAGCATTTCCAAGTGCAAGTCCGGATAAGCGATACGGGGGATTGGCAAGTAGACACTTTAAGTCCATCCTAGATTTCCCAGATAAGTCTCCAATACCAGGCCAACCAATTGCAATAATTTTGTTTTCTTTAAATTCGGTAACTCTTAATTTGCCATCTGGTACCGGTCGGATAAGCCATGCATTTCTCATAAAAACCTCCTTTTAAATAAAAACAAGTTGATATCTATTTGATATCAATATCATATAACGATTTCATGTTGATGTCAAGTAGATATCTTGATAAAAACAAAAATGATTTATAGGAGGGATATTCTTAATCATAAAAGTTAAAATGCGACCAAAAAGTGTTATCCGCAACGAATTTGATATATCTAATAGATAACATAAAGATATGATGCAGATATATCGAATAAAAAACTATGGAAAATGACCAAAAACTGTTATCTGCAAAGAATTTGATATATCTAGTATATAACATAAAGATATCAAATAGATATATCAAATTAAAAAACTATAAAAAATGATCAAAAATTGTTATCCGCAAAGAATTACTCAAAAAAAAAATTGACATATTGAAGGTGAAGCTGTTGAGTATCCGATTGGTCGAGGATGCGGCCGATGGGAAGTGTAAATGCCATATCAAAATAATGGGGAGGTGGTACTATGGGAAACAAAAAATTTATGCTAGAAAATACGATTCGGGATTCAGTTCCCATACTGAGAATGTAACCATTAAAAAAGATTCTATTTTAAGCAAAAGCAAAAGGAGAACTATATTATGACAAACCTTATTAAAATCTCAGAAGAAACGAGAAAGAACCTTATTGAAGATCTTGCGAAAGTACAGAAGGCCGGTTACGATATCACAGATATCACTGTCGAAAATCTTATGTCAAGAGCACAGGCGTTTCCGGGAAAACATCTGTTGGATATCATGTATCAGGATGGCCTTAAGAAGGCAATGAAAACACTGATTTGCTATTATGCAGTTCCTGTAATCAATTTTGATCAGGAATATCCGATGCATGCCAGATTTTTTAACGTTATTCGCTACTGTGGGAAGATGGTAGCAGACTCTTCGTATGATAACTCTAATGTGGACGAGAGTGATTTGGAGATTGCTGCCGTTAAAATTAGCTCCCAGGCTGCTGTAATGATGATTCCAGAAATGAAAGAAATCTATGATAGAGATTTTAAGGAGAAAAAGGATTTCCTGGATCTTTTCAACATTCTGAGAAAAAAATGGGTCGAGGATTTGGTCGGATCAAACATTTTCTGGTTGCTTCTGGACGTTATGGACTTTCCTGCAATTCACTTTGCCGATACTCCGATGGCAAGAATTAATTTTGCCATTTGGCTCAAGCATCTCACTGCTTTTTGGCCGGAAGATGTTTGGAACTGGTTCTAATCCACAAAAAAGCCCGTGTTGCCTGTTCGTGGTAACATGGACTTTTGGATTTTATAACGTTTAATAAATACAGAGAGAAAGGCTGTCTGACTTGATGGCCTTTTTTGCGTCTGTAAACAGGCATCAAAATGGAAAATGTTATTTTGAGTGGATGTACAGTAGCAGAATATTCTATTGACAAGGATGTTTTTTTGGTTTATGAAAAAGACACAATCTTAATTTTTGGAGGGATGTATTATGTCTAAAACAATAACACTTAACGTATCAGACGAAAATTATAAGTTCCTGCAGGAATATGCAGCAATAAATCAACAATCTGTAGAGGATTGGATTTGTTCGTTGCTTTTTCAGTCGGAGGATGCAACTTGCGCGCTTCCTTTGGAAATCCAGATTGAAAAATTGCAGAGTGAGATGGCAATGGCTCACGACGAACTGCAGTCAACAAAAAGAGATGCTTAATTGTTTAATCTCTTTATATAGAATATACCACGTAAAAAATGCTATATTTATTTTACTAACTATGTTTGTTGATTATTATAGATGCTATTTTGCAATTTAGGGTATACGTAAAACGACCGTTTAAATGAAACTGTTTCCGGATTGCAAACAGGCCACAAAAACAGTATACTTTAACCATACCTATTAAAGGAAACAGGTGATTAAGTATGATTTATGGATATGTCCGAATTTCTACACCAAAGCAGAATATTGAACGCCAGGTACGAAATATCTTGCGTGTTTACCCTACCGCTATCATCATTCGAGAAATTTACACAGGCCGAACGCAGGATCGCCCCAAATGGATCAAGCTGCAGCCACAATTACTTCCAGATGACATCATTGTTTTTGATTCTGTATCCAGAATGTCACGAGATTCCAATGAAGGTTTTAACGATTATCAAAATCTGTTTGGTAAGAAAGTAGAGTTAAAATTCCTGCAGGAGCCGCACATAGATACGGAAGTATATCGAAAAACACTGCAAGTTTCAATCCCGAAAACAGGAACAAATGTTGATGTGATTCTGGAGGCTGTGGAACGGTATTTGATGCTTCTGGCAAAGGAGCAGATCAAGATTGCTTTCGATCAGGCCCAGAAGGAAGTGGATGATCTTCGCCAGAGAACCAGAGAGGGAATTGAGACGGCCCGACTGAATGGAAAAATTCTGGGACGGCCAAAGGGCCAACGCAGCATCACCGAAAAGGAAATCAGAACAAAAAAGCTGATGAAAAAGAGGGCCAGATCATTTGGTGGAGATCTAAGCGACTCCGACTGCATGAAAATCTCTGGAGTGAGCAGAAAGACTTATTATCGGTACAAAAAAGAACTAATGTCGGAAATTTGAAAATGTCTGATTGAAAAACAAGTGTTCGCATGTTATACTGGGACATAGAAGGTATAAAAATATTCCCAGAGGAGAACATGTAATTATGTCAAAACAAATACATATCCGACTTGAAGATAACGTGTATAAAGAATTGTCGGAATACACAGAGGAAAAGGGACAGTCGGTACAAGACTGCGTTTCCAGTGCCTTGATTCGGATGCTCAATCTTCAGAAGCCGGTTAAGAAAATACAGGATCCATCTACATTTACATTTATAGATTTGTTCGCTGGTATTGGCGGAATGCGTCTGGCTTTCGACCATGCAGGTGGGCACTGTGTGTATTCAAGCGAATGGAATAAATACAGCCAGCAGACCTATATGGCCAATTTTGGAGAACAGCCGGAAGGAGATATTACCCAGGTAAATGCAGCAGACATTCCGGATCATGATATTCTGGTGGCAGGCTTTCCGTGCCAGCCGTTTTCGATTGCGGGAGTTTCAAAAAAACAGAGCCTTGGAAGAGCTACTGGATTTGAAGATAAAACCCAGGGAACTCTGTTTTTTGATGTGTGCCGAATTTTGAAGGAAAAACGTCCAAAGGCATTTCTACTGGAGAATGTAAAAAATTTATGCAGCCACGATAAAGGAAGAACCTTTAAAGTTATTCAGGAATCGCTGGAAGAACTGGATTATGAAGTGTTTTACAAGGTGCTGGATGGCCAGAATTTTGTTCCTCAACATCGAGAGCGTATTTTGATCGTGGGATTTGACCGGAAGAGGTACGGTCAGGAAATAGATTTTAAATTTAATATCACACCGGTTGAACCCAGACCTGTTATTCGAGATATACTGGAACCGGAAGTTGACAGCAAATATACATTATCGGATAAACTCTGGATTTATCTCCAGAACTATGCAGCCAAACACAAAGCCGCAGGGAATGGGTTTGGCTATGGAATAGCTCCACTGGATGGCGTCTCAAGAACCTTGAGTGCACGGTATTATAAGGACGGATCTGAAATCCTGATAGAACAGGATGGTAGGAATCCGCGCAGACTGACACCACGGGAGTGTGCCCGTCTTCAGGGATTTCCGGATGACTTTAAAATCCCGGTATCGGACACACAGGCATATCGTCAGTTTGGCAATTCAGTAGTTGTGCCTCTGATGGCCAATGTAGCCGACCTTATTGTTTCTGAAATCAGTAGCATGGAAGGGAAAAATGTATGGGACTCAAAAGCGGTTATTTAAAGCAGTACTTTAAGGGGGTTATTGCCAAGAAACTGTCTGCAGTAGAAGCGGATGGGATGAAAAGCAATCAGCACGAATTTAATGCAACCACTAAGATGAAAGAGATTTTAGGCTCTGAGAGAAAAAGATTTAAGACAGATTTCTTTTATATAAGCGATGATGAGGAAAGAAATGAATTCTCAAAAGGGTTTTTGGGCTGGTATGACGCCAGAGAACACAATCCCAATCGTTCTGAATACAGACTGTACTATCCATCAACCCCGGTTTTGGAAAAAGCATCCGTTGGTGATTCGCTTTTTATCTGCTTAAAACAGGATGACACCATTTTATGTATTATTTCCGGGAAAGATGATAATATCACAAGCCAGTTATATTGGTTATTTGATATTGATGACAGTAAGGCCGAAAGATATGCTATGAATGCAGATCTGAAAACCAATGGAGAACATCTGGAATTTGCTGTAAGAACCATTCTTACTCAAATAGGTATCGAATATGAGGAAAACGACACCGAAGATCTTCTCCCTGTCTTACTGGAACATTTTGGAAACAAATTTCCAAAAACAGATGTTTTTTCGGCATATGCCAGAAATCTGGTTCACGATGTTGATCCGGTAGCGGATCCGGATGGAACACTTATAAAATGGTTTGATATGGAAGAAAAGCTGTTCTTCTTACTGGAAAGAAATACAATAAAAGAGCGCCTGAAACTTGGATTTATTCAGGACGATAACGTGGATGTGGACGGATTTGTGAAATTCTCTCTGTCCGTGCAGAACCGTAGGAAGAGCAGAGCTGGTCTGTCACTGGAAAATCATATCTGTGCATTGCTCAATGCGAATGGTATTGAATATTCCCATACACCAGTAACTGAAAATCGAAGCAAGCCGGATTTTCTCTTCCCCAATATTGAATGTTACAGAAATAAAGATTTTCCATCTGCACAGCTTACCATGCTTGGCTCAAAAAGCACCTGCAAAGATCGTTGGAGACAGGTGCTGGCCGAGGCTGACCTGATCGATCGAAAGCATCTCCTGACACTTGAAGCAGCCATCAGTGTATATCAGACCGACGAAATGCAGACAAAGAAACTGCAGCTTGTTATCCCAAAAGCGATTCATAAGACATACACAACTGGACAACAGCAATGGTTGTATTCCGTGGAAGACTTTTTGGAAGAAGTTGCAGAAAAACAGAGACGGACACCGTATGTGTCCATGCTTCACCGATAATGGATCGATTAACACCCGAAGAGCGTAGTAAAAACATGGCTGCTATTCATAATAAAAATACAAAACCGGAAGTCTATATGCGGAAGTTGCTGTTCTCAAAAGGCTACAGATACCGTATAGGAAGTCCGAATGTCGAGGGCCATCCAGATATTTACATGGCAAAATATAATACTGCCATATTTGTAAATGGCTGCTTTTGGCATCGCCATGCTGGGTGCAAATACGCTTATACGCCAAAAAGTCGGATAGATTTCTGGAATCACAAATTTGAAATGAACATACAACGAGATGCAGTTGTTCATGAACAGCTGAAAATATCTGGTATAAAATGTCTGGTAATTTGGGAGTGTACCATTCGGCAGATGACAAAGGATCCACTGTTCCAGTTTTCTATTTTGGATCAGATCGACCATTTTTTGGATTCAACAGGCTTATATCTTGAATTATAACATGGGAACCCGCTACAGATACGCGGGTTCTTTTATTATAACATTATCAAATGTTTACGTTTGCGCGTAAACGTAAACGTAATATGTTTGTTGTATTGCATTTTTCTTTTGAATATAGTATAATATTAATATATAAATCGCAAACGTTTACATGTAAACATAAACAAAAAGGAGAGTAAATTATGGAAGAATACAGAGAGAGTAAAGCCACCAAAAGTCTCCGCTTATCTGCCGATACACAGGAGCGACTGCAGAAACTCATCGACCAATACCGGAATGAGGCCGATCAGCGTAGGGATCAGCAGGAAAATGCCTTGATCCGAATCCTTGATATTGTAGAGAGCGAATCTACACGTGGAACTCATCCGGCGCTGGAGCCTTCACTCATTTCGATTGATTCCACGATTTCCACACTTATAAAGCAGGTCAATGGGATCGTATCCGGACAGGATTCCGAAATAGAGGAACTGAAAAAACGTCTTGATGGCGCAATTCTTGAACGGCAGGCCATGGCCGATAGCGTCAAATCCGCTCTCCAGGAAATTGAAGTCAAGAAGGCTGCAGCCGAAGAAGAAATCCGAAAAGCCCAGGAAGAACTGGATGCGGGAAAGACAGAAGCCGCAACACAAATCAAGGCAGCTCAGGCAGAACGCGATCAGGCCATTCGTGAAAGAGATGACGCCCGGACCATTGCTGCAGAAAAATCCGCAAGCAATGACCTACTGTTAAAACAGATGTCTGGCATGGAAAAAGATATGGATGCTTTCAAATCTCTGCAGAAAGATCATAAAAAATTAGAAGAAACCATGCAAAAGATGGAGCAGGATGCTATCAAAGCTGCCGGAGAAGCCAAGGTTGCCCTTGAAAAGGCAGTCATCGAAAAAGAGCGTGAAGTTCGCAAGGAATATCAGGCTCGAATCAGTGAGGCTGACAGCGCTTATAAGGCTTTAGAAGAGCGGCTGCAGAAAATGGAACAGGACACTATTAAAAAAGCCGGTGAGGCCGATGTGGAGCGCGAGAAGGCAGTGATTGCGAAAGAGCGTGAACTTCGGAAAGAATACCAGGATCAGATCCGTGAAGCTGATAAAAACAACCTTCGCCTGCAGCTTCAGATCGAGCAGCTTCAGAAGCAGCTTGAGCTGAAAAAATAACTATTTATCTAAGAAGAAGTAATATTTTCTATTACTTCTTCTTTTTTACAACCGCAGTTAAAACAGTATTGAAATAATATTATTTTAATGTTATTATATTGATATATTTAAGAAGAACGGAGGCCCCCATTATGGAAATTATTGCACTGGCCAATCAGAAAGGTGGCGTTGCCAAAAGCACATCCACTTATAACCTGGCATATCTAAAAGCTCTGGAAGGAAAGCGGGTTCTGATGATCGATCTTGATCCCCAGGGAAGTCTGACGATCATGTGTGGAATGATACCAGGACAAACAGACTTTTCAACCTGCAGCCTGTTAGATGGCCGAGATCCTTTTGACTGCGGATATCCAGTCGATAAATCCGGACTTGAAAATCTGTATATTGTTCCATCAGACATCGATCTGGCAGAAACGGAACAGATCATGGTCGGACGGACTGCCAGAGAAAAAATCCTCAAAAAACAGCTTCTGAAATTTAACGGTGAATTTGATTATATCTTCATCGACTGTCCTCCACAACTCGGGATCCTGACCACCAATGCGCTTGTGGCCGCCACCAAAGTCATTGTCCCAACGAAATCGGAATACCTTGCATATCGAGGGGTGCGGGCCTTAAAGAGATCAATCCAGACAGTAAAGGAAGAGTTTAATCCGGAGCTTGTTTTTCATGGGTTTCTCATTTCCATGTATGAAGGTCGTATAAACGATCAACGTGATCTCCTTGAGCAGTTTAAAAAAGAAGGTCCCGTTATTGGAATCATTAAAAAGTCTGCCGATACCTACCGAAATATCCTGGACGGCGTCCCAGTAGTCAAGGCCAATCCAAAATGCGATGTAAGCCTATCATATACCAAAATCAGCGAGAAAATTTAATTAAAATAATATTATTTTAATATTGTTTCAATATTATTTTATGAAATGAGGAACATATATGGCAATCACGCGAAAAAATAAATTTGACGCTGCAGTCGAGGAGCTGAATCAACAGGAGACCGCAGCACAGGAAAAATCCCACGCCGTACTAAAAAGTATTGCCGGAGAAACCGCCGACACCAAACTGGTGCATGATAAAAATGGCCGGATCCGGAAATTGAAGGTCAAAGAACAACGAAAAGCATTTCAGGTATATCTTCCTCTGTCTGTTTTTAACGACTTTGATGATATGGTAAGCAGTCAGGGACTATCCCGAAATTCCGCTATCGAGCAGCTTGTACGGGGATACAACGCCGGAAGTACCATCATTCTTTCTAAATCTATGGCGGATCGTCTTAATGAAAAATTGCAGTCTGAAGGAAGATCTGCAAGTGAAGTGATTGAGGAACTTGTAAAGAATTATGTATCAAAATAATGTTGAAATAATATTATTTTAATATCTTTTATATTCATTAAGGACTATCATATGAACATATTTCATGATTTTATAGTGCGACAGCGTCTGAAAAAAATCGGAAAAAGCATCTTATCACAGACCGTTTACCGGTATGACCCCGGTGATCGCATCGGGATCAACTTGATAGAAAAAGGAATCTGGTTTACCCCAGACATGGAACTGGCAAAAAGCTACATCCGAGATCGGGTCGATACACATATCATTCCCAGTAAATTTTATCAGACAAAACTCAGAAAGCTCAAAAATTTTCTTGTGGTAGACTGTCTCAATAATCATTACCGGGTAGTCAATCCGGAAAGCTGTCTCTTATCCGGTAAAATCGAACCAGCATTTGGCACAACGGATTCTCTTGCATCCCAGGCCAAAACCGCCGGATATGATGCTGTCATTTTTATAAATGTGAAAGAGAATGACCGGCAGATTTCTTCTTGCTCTATCTGCGTTTTTAATGCAACTGTTTACCTTGAGCATCTGAAAGATATTTCCGATCAGATCGAGGATATTTCCATAAAGCGCTCTGTTTTGTATAAATAAAAGAGTATCAGGAAAATTATTCCTGGTACTCTCATTTCCATCAGTATGCTTTGTTTTCGGATTTTCGCTTCCGGATTTTCTTCACCCAGTCGTAAAAACTCCTCTCATCTGCAGTCAGCCCCTCTCGGCCATCCTTTTGCATCAGCTCTATCAAAAATTTACTGAGCATAAAAAGTTCTTCCGCATAAAGATCCTGGAGGATCTGCAGCATTTCTGGAGACGCCGCCATTTTATCTATTTCCCACTCGGTATCATCGTAATTTCCGATGTGTTCCGCTACTACATGCTTTTCGGGATCCAAAATAGAAAATGACTTCTCCCCATCCGTTTCACTTTTTACGATATAATATCCTTTATACCGGTGCCCAAATACACCGTTTTTATACAGTCTATATTTCGCCATTTCTTTTCCTCATCACTGCCTTGCATCGCTGATCCTTCTCAGATACTCCTGTGCCTTTTGGACCGGATTTACACGCTCTTCTTCCCTGCGGATATAGCGCTCCGCAAGCTCCATGGCCACATGATCATAATCTTTCTTCAGCATATCCCGTAAACGGTTATAGGGACTTGTACGGGTATCGTCCGCCGTGGCATCCACTGTCTTTTTATAATGTGCGATATAATCAGACGCCCACTCATCCCGATCCTTAAACGGGATCGTTCCGGCCGGCATACTTGAAAATGCAGCATCGCATAAAAAATCCAGCTGTCGGTCTGTAAAATCGCCACCAAATTCTGCGGTAACCATCGGATACCTTGAATTTTCAATTCGTTTCTCCAGTGCTTCCTGCTTTTCTACATCTGCAGCATACGCTTCTTCTGCTTTTCTTCTGGCTTCAAGCTCATCCTGTTCCTGTTTTAGCTGCTCCATCTTTTCCGCCAATGATACCCCATCCACGACATTACTCTGGTTCTTCGCTCTGGCTTCTTCTATCTCCTGATACTCGCTGTCGATTAACCGTTCCGTGGCCTGAATCTGGCCCTCACTCTTTAAAAGCCATGAAAAGCGAACAGCACAGTATCTGCGGTGCTTCGTCCCCGATAAATCCGTCTTTAATGGCTCATATCTTACAAGCATGTCGGTATACTTATTGATTTCCTGAACTGCAGGTTCCAGCACATCTCTTTTAAAAACCGCGAAGTTTTTCCATCCCTCTGGAATCATCGGCTCCCCAGGATTAAAACCGTCATACTTTGTAATCGGCTTTGCTTTTTTCTCCTTCCGATCCCACCGGAATCTCTGATCCAGTTCCGGAGCCGCCTGGGCGATCCGGATAAAAAGGTCATTTTTACTACCGGTTCCAATTTCATAGGTCCACTCCGCATATGGATTTCCCTGTCTCGGTTTGTCATGTTTATGAGTATTTAACTGCTCATACAATTTCTGGCTGTAAAAACTTTTCATCAATGAAATGTAATGAAAACGGTAGGAAGAAAAATAATAATCGCTCTCGGCCAGCTTATAAATATACGGCTCGATATCTTCATGAAACGAGATTGTTATGGTATCGCTATTCTTATTAGCATGAACGAGGTTAAACCACGTCAGGTTTTTATCATCCTCACCGGGCCGATCTGCATCAACCCACCAGTTTATTTTCCGAATCTCCGATAAAAGCGCCTTGATATCGGTATAAGAAGTCGTGGTATATCCCAACAGCTCATAAAATTCGCTGCATCTAAAGGTATACCTGGTTCCCGGTTCATCCGTCGGCTTTACTTTCGAGATCATATACTGGATGACCTCATTCTGTATTTTCGTTAACGGCTGTCTGGCATTTTGTACTAAATCATTTCTCTTTGCGACAAGCTGCCGTCTGGCCTGGTCTAAATACTGATCCATTCCTTTGTTTTTCTCCGTGGCTCAACTCATAATTCGGCTGTTACGCTATCATTTTACCGTGGATCATCTCACATTTCAAGTAAAATTTGCCGTGATTCAACTCACATTTCACGTGGACCAGCACATAATTCGCGTGGATGAACTCACATTTCACGTGGACCAGCACATAATTCGCGTGGATAAACTCACATTTCACGTGGAGCAGTCTCATGTTTTCGCTGTTTCTTCTATATAATGATAAAATAAATAATATATTTAATACTCTAATATAAGATAGAAATAAACTACCACTACAAAAAGTAGCAGTAGTTTATTTCTATCGTTCTACTTATAAATGAGATTTTTTATTGGGCTTTGATGTTTCTTTTTTATTAGACGGCATCTGTAATTTTTTTTTCAACTTATCATAAATAATACGCAGTTCTTTAGCATTGTCTGGTCTCATTTTAAAATATCTCCTAAAAGTTTTATTTTTTGAAATAGAAAGTTTTTTCAGCTTCAATGTAAGTTCCATCACATTGGATAACTACACGATCTCCCAAGCGTTGAAAATCTGTCTGTTGGTAGATGTAATCACGTCCTTCAGAAACGGACTTTGCGATATTCCTATCTGATTTACTGACGGAAGCTTTTAAAACTTTTTCTGTACCGATCAAATCCTGAAAATATTTTGCGGATGTCGGATCCTTTGCAGACATGATTGCTGCATAGCGGCACATGTCCATGATCTCCTTAAAACCATCGTGTCCGTATCGATTTTCTATCTGTCCCACGCTCTGTTGAGCCAGTAGCAGGCTGACTCCTTTGGAGCGCAGCGTTGCGAGAGCACTGGAGATTGTCTCGAATTTGAATTGCAGCTGCGGAAACTCATCCAAAAGAAAAATGATGGGAACCGGTTTGATGCCGCTGGTGCTGTCTGGCTTTTGCATAAAGTACCGCATGAAAGAATCACAGATAATGCTTGTCATGGGACTGTAGGTGGCGATCTTATCCTGCGGGATCCGGATGTAAATGTCGAATCCGTTTTCCAGATCGACAGGCGAAATGCACTGACTTGACCGGGTAAAAAGTTTGACACTGTCACCAATGGCAAAGGTATTTTTTACGGCATCCACGCAGTGAGCATAGCAGCCGCAGACATCTTCCGGCTTTTCACCGTACAGCCCGTTTGTGTATTCCTGGGCTTTGCCGCAGGATCCATTTTTGATCGTCAGGACCCACTGGAGTGCATCCCCTTTTAAAATCCGATCAACAATGGTTGCGAAGTCCATGTGGATGTTCTGATCCAGCAGGTAAGTAAGGATCCCGCAGAAAAAATTCCGGGCATTTGGGATAAAGTACCGGTCTTTTCCGTCTGCAGGAGGAATGACGATGTCACAGATTCCCTTAATAAGCAGTTCTCGCTCTGCAGGGGACATCTTTTCGACATTGCCTAAAATGTCAAAATGCAACCCCTGTGAATCTTCTGGATTAAAGACTTTGATTTTCCGCCCGTCATGGGTGTATTTCCGGACGGCCTGCTCGATATCTCCCTTAATATCAACACAGAGAACGGATCCGCCAAAGCGGATCGCAGTTGGAATGATGACGGACGCCGTTTTTCCGGTTCCAGGAAGACCAAAAAGAACAATGTTACCGGCGGCCTCTGTCGGCTTATGTATGATTCGGTTTCCGATTTTTCCAAGGATCACGCCGTCCACTTCATACCATTTTTTTTCCGGCAGAGTGGAGACATCCATTCGAAGCTTTTTGTTATCCTTAAAGTAAGAAACCATCCAGCTGTATGTCTTGCGATACCTTGCGTAATCGTTGTGGTAGCTGCGGCCTCCGGTTTTATCGGCATATGAGGTCTGTCGGATGGAGTCAAAGGCGATATAGAGGTAGCCTGCAGCTGCAGCAATATGAATATAACGTCTCCACTGCTCTGCAGAAAGAATGGAAACGAGTGGATCGGAGGAGCTGCAGACGTAATGGTAAGCGAACTGATCGACGGCGATAACTGCGGCCAGCAGCAAGGCCAGTGTAAAAATATGATAGTGTTTTAATGGTTTCATGAAAATCTCCTTCCTATCGGTGGTGTTCGCGCTGATTATGCCACGGATCCGACTTTCCCCAGGCCGGATCCACGCCCCATCCGGTTGTTGACGGGGGGTTCTGTGTATGTGCAGCAAGTTGATGCTTCAGATCTGATATGGTCTTTTCCAGCAATCGGTTTTTCTCCGATAGGTCAGAATATTTGGCGAAGAGATCAAATTCGCTTTTCAGGGACTCACCGATTTTTACGGTGCTTTCCTGCAAGGCGGTGGTCAGACGCCGGATTTCTTTTTCCTGATCCATGGTCCGGTTGAGAAGAACCGACAGATCCTCGGCCGTCATGGTCCGGTCGATCGTCAGACCGGTCAGCTGAGTGATCAGTTTTAACTGATCCGTACTGAGTTTGATTCCCTGGCCCCGACCTCTGCCGTTATAGACGGTTGCGGTTAGTCCGGATTTTGTAATGTGATCCTGCAGCTCTTTGTGAAGGCTTTTCAGGATACTTTTACGGGTCAGGTCATTGGCGCAGAGCTTGTATTCATATCCTGGATGCCTTGTGTCTTTCACGCAGGGGGAAAACATGAGATGCAAATGATTGTGACTGATCCGGGTTCCATCTCTGTCCTTAACAATCTCGTCCTTGTGAACCTGGGCCATGAGAATGCAGCGTTCTCCCATTGGCAGCCGATTGATCCAGAAATTCAAACATTCCTGGTAAAAGCGTTCTTCCTGATTTGGGGGACAGTCTCTGGGAAGCTGGATCACGACCTCAATTGCCTTTACGAGATTTTTCCGGTTGTAGGAAAAGACTTCCTTTTCGAGGTCTTTCCTGTAAGCGTTGATCTCACGTGCCGTTTTTCCACGGGAAATCAGGGATTCATTTTGGGATGACAGTTCCGGTCGGATACTCTCATTGGAAAATTTTCCGCCGGAATTAGGCTCTCGCATATCATGGCGAAGCACCTGCAGTATGGATCCAGACTGATATTTTTTGATATCCAAGTGTAATTACCTCCTTTCGTTTTCAGTATGTCGAATCTTTTCATTTTTTCTGATCAGAGGCAGTATGCGTCAGGTGCGTTTGAGTTTGAATGATTTTAAGAAAAATTTTTATGGGACCATTCCGTCCGGATGCGCTGCATCAGGGTGCCCGACTCCCGCCCACAGCATGGACAGGCCATGCTGAAAAGGACGAATAAAGTCCCCTTTGCCATCGGTTCCCGGAGGGAAACACTTTTTTCTCCGCTTGAGATGCTTCACCGACTTCAGCCCCATATGCTTTCCGTCCATCGCTATCGGGGTTGCTGGTGTGCATCATATCATCGGCCGCCGAAACTGCAAGGATAGTAGGAAAAATATTGAAGAGCCGGAACCCATTCACACCTTTTTACATTGGAAAGAGTATGGATACAGTGTAAAAAAGGGAGAAAAAGCGATTGCTCAGCTTGAGATCTGGAAGTACACAGAGAAGAAGAAAACGGATGGAGAGGACACGGAGGAAGAAACTGCAGAACATGCGTTTAAGAAGAAAGCCTTTTTCTTTTGCTTTGCACAGGTAGAGCCGATAAGGAGAAAAGCCGATGAGAGCGAAAAAGTATGATATTTTGGATTGACCTATTAGGGTAATATATCCGGCGGGACGGCTTCGGGGGAGCTCCCCCGGAGCTGCAAGGCCCCCCCCGGCTGTGGCTGAATCATTTATATAGAAACAGAGAAAATGTATTGTGGCCGTTACAGAGAGGGCCAGATCTACGAGAATTCGCCGGAATTGCCAAAGGTCATATGACAGCTACGCTGCCATGATTCCCAATGGTAATTCCGGCGAATTCTTTCCAATCTGACCTAACAAAGTATGGAAACCAAGTTTCCAGCGACCCATTGAGGGTCTTACTTTGGTGCTTTTGTGACACCTCCGGTTTCCCGCCGCACAGGCTCCCTTCCGGTCAGGGCCGTTGCACGCCCTACACCTGAAAATGCTTCTAAGGTCGCATTTTCAGGTTACCCAAGCGCACACTCCGAAGCTCTGCACTCTCCGTGTGCAAGGGGCTTTGCCCCTTCAAAAATGCTAAGGCATTTTTTACCCCATGATATCGTTTTAGAGATCCAGCAAAAAGGGGAGCACAAGCCACTGGCTATGCTCCCCTTGCACCGTTCAACCTGCGCTAACTCTCACTGTGTAAACAGGTATAGCAATGGTAACGGATTCAAGAATGATTTTATGTGCCTTTACATTTGCACTGTACCTATATCTTACCATATGGTTGTCGAAATTGACAATATTATATGGATGTGTATTATTTATCCGCAAAACAGGTCAAATTTTTTCAACTTGATACATACTGTAAACAGGTCGCAAAAAATAATGTTTATTGCTACAAACGGTAGCGGAAAGGATTCGTATGTATATAATTAGTGAAATGTACCATCTTGCTGTGATGGAGAAAAACGAATATCATTATGGATATGGAGATATAGAGGTGGATAAATTTACAAATGAGTTTGCCGATGTGTATGCGCCGACAATTCTCTTTGAAAACCAGAAGGAAGTTCATTCTATTATTGATATGCTGGAAAAAAGTAAAGGCCTGAAAGCCTTCGAAAGTTTAGGCCTTAACGACAAACAAATAGTTAATAATTTCCTTGATGCGCTTTATTGGGTCGATTGTGATATTACGCCAACTATTAGAACTGTATCTTTTAGCGATCCAGAGGAAATTAAGGTCATTGCTTTTGTCTTTTATAGTTGGCTTGAATCACTTTGTTATGATGATCTGAACAGTGATTCTGATGCCAAATTAATTACTCGGTTTATTATTACTCTTTGGCATTTGATTAGCCCAGTGTTCAGATTAGAGTATGATTTTCGGGCGAACATTAATAATTATACATATGAATTCAATTGCCCGGAATCGTTGCGTAGTGTTGTAATTCCAAGAGAATGGTTACCTGCATCTATACAGAAAAAGTATCTTTAAAACGACCATTTTTTTATTCGTGGTGATTTTTACAGACAGGTCAGTTTCCTGTGCGGCACGGGACATTTCCTCAAAGGAAAGGGTTTCATTGCCGTAGAGATTGCAGAGCTTAATTTTGTCAAGCGTTAGGATTTTTGTACCATTCCCAGCAGCTTTCGCAGGTCTGCCCGAACTCCCAGACCAATCGGTGCAGACGGGCACCGGCCCGTCTTAAAAGCGCACCTCACAAGGTGGGATGGGAGACACCCCAGACCCCTCAAGGGGCCAATGCCCGCACCAAAAAAGCTCCCTAAGAGTTCCGCTGTTTTTTGTCAGCATGAAATTTTCGGGAGATGATGCAGTCGACCAGCAGTTTCCCACATGCAGCATTCTGGCATTTGGGATGTGAGACCTTCCGGAGATACAGATCCGAACCACTGTGCTCATGTCAAATCCGAACCGCTCTTCTTCCAGCTCCTAACAAAGATTTTCCGCGGATGGTCTCTGATTCCCTCCAGGATAACTTTCCTTGATTTCTACAAATTTCTGTGATCTGTCCCCCATTGAAATTGTCCGGACTTATCTGCTTATGGCATGATGGGTCGGATTCGCCTAATCGTGCAAGGCCTGCGGAAAAATTATGAATTTTTCCTTGCGCGTGCCAGAGGCAGCCTTGCACGCGTCTCATCCTCTCCCATCGGGTATGCCGCGCAGAAAGGTCTGCGGACAATCAAATCAATGGAGGACAAAAACATGATCACAGAAATTAAAAGCGTAGAAATCAATGAAACCGAAGTTATCCTGGAGGGAATCAACCTTGAGACCATCTTTACTTCAGAAAATCTTTACGAGGAGCTGGAAGAAGAAAACGTGCGGTTCGTCTTTGACAGACATGAGCATGGCGGCTCTAATCTCAAGTATCTCTGGAAGGTCTGCGCATCTCAGAAAAAATGCCAGAACGCTAAGAGCATGGGGGAGAAACTGGAAAAGCTGGTCGGCTGTATCATCTCTCTTTCCGAAAATTTTATCGAACGCTGACAAAAAAGCAGCGCAAAGGGGCTGTCGCACTAACGTGCGGTAGCTCCTTTTCTGTACCAACCACAAAACGC
>ERZ1106915.1106-NODE-1106-length-26802-cov-26.928628_pt1 | contig 26802 bp, 30 predicted proteins | sample MGYA00403653_ERZ1106915 | MGnify/ENA primary metagenome ERZ1106915 (study PRJEB35170, sample SAMEA104062404) | human gut metagenome | biome: human gut; feature: human-associated habitat; material: faeces | place: Denmark | collected 2012-06-06 ... | reverse complement strand
CTTTGAAACCCGTTAGAATTTTCAGGGTTGTTTTACTGTTCAGTTATCAAAGAACCTTGTCGCTTTCTGTGAGTTCTTGTCGTTCTCAGCAGTGACAGCTTATTTATATTAGCATAATCAGTTTTGTTTGTCAAGAACTTTTTTAACTTTTTTTCAAAACCTTGTCGAACCGCTCTGTTCCCAGGTAAGCCATAAGTTCCAGACCTCTTATCAGACAAATGCACCTCTTTATCGGAAGCTATCGTCTTAACTGATTCCCTCTCGTTGAGGACGTGTTATATAATAACATGTCACCGAAGGATTGTCAACCGTTTTTTAAGAATTTTTTCTTTTTTCAAAAAACTGTTTACAATTCATTCCGGATTGCTTTCGCTCACCGGACATCTTGCTAATGCCTTGTTTTTCAAGGCTTGTTCATACTAACATATTATTCCTGATTTGTAAAGCTTTATTTTAAAGTAAGTTTTTGGACGTGCTTTGCTTGAATTGTTTGAATTTTCTGATTTTAACGAAAATAATGATGATAGGGTCATAATAATGATGTTGGGGTCAAAACATGTGCTATAAACTTAGCATGTATAACGTATTATATTTATGCATATCACGACTTTTGGAAGAAGCTTAGATGTTCTTAGAACTCTGTTCACACACTAGCCAGAACCGGCACGGATGCCGGTTCAGAAGCAATGCATACAAGGATGTATGCCTGCTTCGGTGGCGGACGTATAGAAAGCCTATATCAGAGTTCTTAGAACATCTTGCTTCGTACAACGGAGCTGATATGCATAAATATAATACGTTATACATCCGTAAATTAAGTTGGCATGTTTTGACCCCAACATCATAATAATATTATTATAGCAAAAGCGGTTCAGCCAAGCCTTATACACTTAGCCAAACCACCTTATTCTTAGTCATAGCTATTCTATTCTCTGCACGTCAGCATATATAACTGTCATTTTTAATTCTCATTAAGTGAACTGCTTATCTCGGCTCTGTAGGAAGTGAGCTTCCGCCATTACCATATCTGACTTGAATCTTAGACAGTGCTTCTGCATCATCTGCGTCAATCTGAAATACAATCACCGCTGTTTTAGTTTCTCCTGCTGCCAGCTTGAAATCCTTCATATTGCTGAAGTCATTTAACAACAAAGTCTTAAAGCTCATAACCGACTTAGAACTGTCAACCTTAAGCCTGAATACAGGTGTATCCTGGGATACCGAATATGTTATATCAGCATCCGTATTATTTGTGAGGAAATATTCAACTGCCACAAGCTTCTTTCCCGGCTCTGCTTCAACCACGAACAGAGCACTTCCGTCATTCGGATATTCGTCTCCAATCACACTATCCTTATATGTTATATCAATCCCCTTCATCTTCATATAATCAGATAGCAATGTATAATCCTTTTTTACAGCAATCGTATTACCCTGAGAATCCGTCTGGGTCTCCTCATTATCATAGCCATCATCTGTCTGGCCGGGCTGTGTATCCTTTATATCAGGTGTATATAGATAATTCACCTTTGTTGTTCTTACAACAATCCTTGCTGCATAGTTAGCAATAATATCATTCTGTTCATTGTTGATATCAATCCCTTTGCTACATCCTGTAGCAAAAACAGCACACATGGCAGACAGAACAGCCACGCTGCGAAGTGAATTCTTTTTCATAAGTCATCCTCATTTCTGCATAATCCCATCAAGCTTCCCGGAAGCATTTCACATCTGTAAAATGTTCTCAAGAAAGCCTACCGCTGCTATCATATATTATAAGCATTTCTGCATTCTATATAAAATATAATATATAGTACAAAACCATTCCTTCAGCCGGGTTGCGTTATCACTTTTACGTTGTCCCATAAGCTTTCCTTGATTATATCATTTTCTATGCATTTTCGCAATCTAATTCAAACCAGAAATCGACACCATTTTCAACATTGTCAGCTCCGCACTTCTGATTATGGGAATTCATGATTGCCTTTACGATTGAAAGTCCCACACCGCTTCCGCCATATTCCCTGGTTCTTGCCTTATCCACCTTATAGAACTTATCCCAAATCTTATCCATATCATTTTCAGGAATATGCTTTCCCGTGTTAAACACATGGATTCTCACTTTCTTATCGTTCAAGCCTGCTTTACCAAGCCATATCTTTATATAAGCCTTTTCTCCGCCCAGGCTTTCCACATGATTAATTGCATTGCTGATATAATTGGTTATTACTTCCTCTATCTTAAACTGATCCGCCCATACATATTCCGGCTTTACATAATCATACAGAATTTCCGCATCCTTTTGCTGTGCTCGTATCCTGTTGGTCCGTGCTAATTCATCTATATGCTTAGCTATATCAAATCTTTCGATGGTAATAGGGTCATTTCCGGACTCAAGCTGATTAAGTGTAAGAAGCTGTTTGACCATATTATTCATCTTGGCCGCCTCATCAATGATTACGTCGCAATAAAACTCAGTGCTTTCAGGATCATCCGTAATTCCGTCTTTAAGTCCTTCGGCGTATCCCTGAATCAGTGCAATAGGAGTTTTGAGTTCATGTGAAACATTGGATATGAAATCCTTGCGCATATTATCTATCTCTTCTTTTTTATCAATATCCTTCTGAAGCTCAAGATTGGCACTCTTGAGGTCGGAAATATAGTGTCTGAGATTGTTGGACATTTTATTGATGCTATCTCCAAGCATTCCTATCTCGCCCTTATCCTTTGACTCATATTTTACGTCAAAGTCCATTTTTGCCATTGCTTCGGCGGTCAAAGACAACCTTTTTATAGGTCTTGTAAACTGGCCTGCCACAAAAAAGGCTATTATACCTCCCACAAGCATTCCAACAGCACCGACAATTATAAAGAACCGGTTCGATATTCCTACATTTTTGCTTATACTTTCAAGCGGAACCTGAATAAGAATGTTATACATATAGTTATCATCATTTCCTATAAGCTCAAGATATGACTGCTGATCATATATATTATAGGAAGTCTGTATAACATAGCTGTCACTTCTGGCAATCACATTGCTCGAACTTGGTGACTGCAAAAAATAAAAGTCCTGAAGCCACTTTTTAGTCTTATCTATATCTGCCTTAAGGCTGTACACCTTCTCGAAATTCGAGTCCACAACCAGTGCCGTCATATTTCTCTCAGTGCTTATATCATACATAACCTTGCCAAGCTCATTCTGGTCTATATCCGAACCGTTTATTACCTCTTTTATCCTGTCAAATGACTGCACAAGCGCTTTCTGCTGCTGCCTTATATAATATTTTTCAAGAAAAAGTGCATTAAACAAACAGCAGAAAAGCACTAACCCCGCAACTATTGACATAATGATTATTGACAGCTTTACCCTTATTGAATGTTTCATTTTTCAAATTTATACCCCAATCCCCACACAGTTTTAATATAATCGCCTTTTTCACCCATCTTGCTGCGAAGCTTCTTTACATGTGTGTCTATTGTTCTGGCATCACCAAAATAATCATAATTCCATACATTGTTGAGAATCTTTTCACGCGACAGTGCTATCCCTTTATTTTCAATAAAATAAGTCAGCAATTCAAATTCCTTATAACTCAGCTCGACTTCCTCACCGTCAATTCTTACATAATGCGCTGCCTTGTCGACTTCTATTCCCTCATACTCAAGCTTGTCATTTCCGATAGCATTGGTTCTCCTTAAAATAGCTTCAACCCTCGCCACCAGTATTTTAGGACTGAAAGGCTTTGAAATATACTCATCAACTCCAAGATTGAAGCCTGCAAGCTCATCCTGCTCCTCAGACTTCGCAGTAAGCATGATAATAGGTACCTTAGAGTCCTTTCTTATCGTTCTGCACACATCATATCCATTCATCTTCGGCATCATCACATCCAGTATTATAAGCGATATATCTTTATCTGCGTAAAATACGTCTACCGCCTGTTCTCCATCCTCAGCCTCCACAACTTCAAAACCACTCTTTACCAGAAAATCCTTTACAAGCTTGCGCATACGGCTTTCATCATCTACCACCAGCACCTTTAATCTATCCATATATGCATTTCTCCTTTTTAATTACGTTTCATCTAATTATGAAGGAACTATAACAGATAACTGTGTATATATTGTGAAAATTCACTCTATTCCAAGCCTTTTCTCTGCCTCTCTCACCTGCTTTTCCCTCTCGGTAAGCTGACTTTCCCAGGCAGCATACTTATCTACCAGCTTATGCTCATAGTTAATGACATTGACATTATTACCTGTTGTTGCAATATACATCATTATTCCGATAACAATAAAAAGAATAATATTACATATAATAAGACTTTTTACTCTGCCCCTATACTTCAGCGTTTCTTTTTTCTGCTCATCAAGCTTTTGCTGCATATCCGACAATCTATATCCAACAGCCTTTTCAGTCTTGAATGTGCCTGTCTGTATTGGCGGCAGCTCCGAAGCCTTAGCATATTTTTTGTTGACAATGACATCCCTCAGTCTGCACAGATATTCAAGTCCAATCACCGTTGAAAGCTTATTTTGTGTCACAAGACCTGAGTACAGTGCAACGAGAAGCTCCTTCTTCTCCAGATTAACCTTTTTCATAAGATTCTCTATCGACTTTTTCTCCTCTAATGCCTTCTCATACTCTTCCTGTGTTTCAAAAGAATAGCCACCTATAACCAGCTCATTTTCTTTACCATTATCCCTCTGATTACCGTTATTTTTCAAAGTATCACTTCCTTTTCGCAAACAGCTTTTAAATAAAATCTACACATTACTTATACATATTTATCATATGATTCTGGTGTCAAAGCATCCCCCCTTTAGCTATGAGCGTATAGAATATGTTTTGCCACCAAAATCATCATGATGTTGAGGTCAAAACATGCTAATTTAATGTACGAGTGTATAACGTATTATATTTATGCATATCAGCTCCGTTGTCCGAAGCAAGATGTTCTAAGAACTCTGATAAAGGTATTCTATATGTCCGCCACCGAAGCCGGCATACATCCGTGTATGCATTGCTTCTAAAGCAGCATCCGTGCTGCTTTTGGCTGGGGACTTAGCAGAGTTCTAAGAACATCTAAGCTTCTCCCAAAAGTCGTGATATGCATAAATATAATTCGTTATACACGCTAAGTTTACAGCACATGTTTTGACCCCAACATCATCATATTACAAATATCATTTTTATTTCATATATTGTAATTTTACCCATGGCATTACCGAAAGTCAATTAAAAAAAGCACTGCCTTATTATACTCACCACTAACACAAGGCTCATATAATACAGGCAGCGCTTTTGCGCTTACCATATTAAAACATATTAACGAAGCATCAAGCTGTCTGCTTATTTTCTTTAGAAATATACGCTTCAATAATCTTCCTTGCTTCATCAGTAGTAAGACTGCTGTCGCGAAGCAGATTTCCTATCTCAGCTATTTCTTTATCCTGCTTTTCCTTAATAAGTTCTTCAAGCTCCATCTGTTCAGCTTTAATTCTGACCTTCAGAGCTTCTATAACTTCACTTTTCTCCCTGATTTTATCATCAAGGCTCTTTCTTGGTCCTCTTGCCATAATTTTCCTCCTATCCATATATAACTAATTGTTAAACCCAATTTACACAGCATACATAATTCATAAACTGAATTTTTCAATTATCTTATTAATAATATATGGACAAGATTGACATTTTATACCACAATTTTCAAGTCTAAAATTCTCTGGTTCCACCATAGTAAATAAGAGAAAGCATATCCGGACCCGTATGTGCACCTATAATCGGACTGAGCATGGTAATCTTAACCTCTGCCTCAGGTCTGCACTCCTCAATCAAGCTTTTAAGCATGTCCGCATCTTCCGTACAATCTGCACAGCTAAGATATACCGTCTTTAGCACAGACGGATCATAATTCGCATTGAACCGTTCAACCATTGCCTTAAGTGCAAGCTTATTTCCACGCTTCTTATCAATAGTCTGAAGCTTTCCATTCTTGTCTATTGTAAGAATAGGCTTGATATTGAGTGCTGTTCCCATGATAGCCGTAGCCGCGGATACTCTTCCACCCCTCTTAAGGTACATAAGGTCTTCAACCTTAAACCAGTAATTGATATTATCCGCATGCTCTCTAAGCCACTGTGCATTCTCCTTATAATTCATGCCTGCTTCACGATTGTTCACCGCAAGTTCAACCATTACTCCCATCCCGCCTGTGGCTCCTAATGAATCAACCACCTCAATCTTAACTTCATCATAATCCTCTTCAAGCATCTTTACCGCCATAAGTGCTGATTCGTATGTATTGCTTAGTCCGCTTGAAAGTGAAAGGTATACTATCTCCTTTCCTTCCTTGACATATTCCTCGAAAACTTCTATATAATGATTAGGTGTAATCTGGCTTGTATGTGTTGCAATCTTATTTCTAAGCTTTTCGTAATATTCATGCATCATGGAATCGCTCTCAGGTGCCTCACAGTGAAATGTATCTTCTCCCAATACATACTCCATCGGCACATAATGAATATCATGCTCAGCTGCATAATCTTTATCAATATCAATCGAAACATCCGCAAAAATATAGTAGCTCATAAGTTCCTCCATAATCTATGTTGTATTTCTGTATGTTACAAAAGTACGTTTTTTGTATCACCCATTCATTCTACAACAAAATGACGGAATTGTATACATTTTTATATTCTATTTTCAAAGTTTATTTTTTAAAAGAATAAATCGCATTGAGCTTGGCGGAATCGTTTCAGTATCTTATGTAATACTATTCATCTTCCGAAACAAAACTAAAACGGTCAAATTCTGCAATTTCTCCCTCTTCATCAGATAAGAACTCAAAATAAACTGCATGCCTGCCTACAATACCAAAATCAAGTGCCGTTTCCAGCTCCTTTTGATTCTCATTAAAATCCATCGAAGCTGCAATTCGTCCATTATATGAATCAATTCTGATATTGACCTTAAGCTTCTTGTGGGAACCTAAAACCACTCTTACAGCCTTAGGAGCATTGTTTCCGAACTGCAGATAGCGGAATCCGACAGTTGTACCGGATGAAATACCGACAACAGGTGCCGAGATATCTGCTCTTTTCTCGTACACCGGCTTCACATAGGCTCTTGTACTTCCGCCATATATATGGCATGCATATCCGGATGAAATCCATTTGTACGCATCAAGCCCGTTGATATGCGCTCCCTGGGATGTCATCTCAACAGGACCGGATGATACAGGTTCACCGTTTAAAAACCTGACATTTCCTATATATAGCATTCCGTCCTTACCCATTGCCACATCAATCGGCTCTAACATCGCCTGACGTGAAAATTCATTGACACCGGTCTGACGATGATAGAATACATACCATTTTCCGTTTATCTCCATAATTGAGCCGTGATTATTTCCCCACTGATAAGTCATGGTTCCACAGCCCTCCGAATCCTTCAATATCTCACCGCCATTAAAGCTGATATCGCCTCCATCATGGAACGGTCCAAACGGAGAATCACTGAAACGATATGACAAAAATCCGTTATTAGGCTCATATACACCAAGCTCTGGAACGGGCTTCTCGTATCTCTTTGAATAGATATATACATATTTTCCCATCACCTTGCGTGGGCTTGATGCCTCAAAAAATCCATCTATGAGTGAGATATGGCCATCATCCTCCGGGTTCCATGGACAGGTTGAGTGCCCCAGCGGATTAGAGACCAGTGTATCCTCCTTAAAGTTCACCATATCGTCCTCTAATTCCACGATATAGCACGGCGACGCACAGCCACCCCAATAAGCGTATACCCTTCCGTCATCATCAACAAGCACCCCCGGATCAAAACCAAGCTTGGTCTCCACAGGATTCTCAAAAGGTCCCCAAGGTGTCTTAGAGCTGGCCACCACAACAAGGCTTCCCGCTCTCTCCGCCGCATACATATAATATGTATCACCCTTCTTGACAACATCCGGAGCATACAATACGGAATCATAGTGTGTCTTATATGCAACTCCATGATAAGTCCAGTCCGTCAAATCATCCACCGGAGCCGACCACACAACATAATCTCGCCCGCAGTAATGCTTTATCTCCGTGTCATGTGAACCATACACATACACTCTCTTCTCTCCATTATGTTCAAAAACCCTAGGCTCCCCATCCGGAACATGCTCCCACAGTGGCATATATGGGTTGGCACCCTTAATAAATTCTCTCATCATCTTCTCCTATTCCTTGGGACAGGGACCAGACCCCATGTCCCAAGGTTGGGACACAGGGGTCTGGTCCCTGTCCCAAAGCTGTTATTCTGTCTTATTGTTCTGCGTTGCCGCCGCCTCTGTTGATGGCTGGACAACCACAACCGGTGTGTCATTTTTGCCATCCGATGCCAGCTTGCCGCCCAATGCTCCCATAATGAGGCTCTTGATATCTATTCCCATTCCTGAGGCAATTCCCTCTGTGACCTGTGTTGTTCCGTTCACGATATCGGACAGCAGCTTGGCGCTGTTTCCTTCTCCATACATGGTAATCTTGTCAACCTTGCTGAGCGGCTCCGCAACATTCTTGGCAATCTCAGGCAGCGCATTCATAATCATCTCGACAACCGCTGCCTCACCATACTTCTTCATCGCCTCGGCCTTCTTGTCGATACCCTCAGCCTCTGCTAATGCCTTAAGCTTAATCGCCTCGGCTTCTGCCTCTCCGACAGCACGGATGCCTTCGGCCTCGCGCTTGCGCTCAATCATCTTAGCCTCAGCCTCCTTAGTACGGCGGAACAGCTCCGCCTCAGCAGCCTGCTGTGCCGCATAGCGCTCCGCATCCGCCTTCGCACGAATCTGCGCATCAAGTGTCTGCTTGGTAACATCTACTTCCTTCGCCTTCAATTCGGCGGTTCTCTCAGCACGCGCAATATCCGCATTCGCAGAAGCGATCTCAATTGTTTTACGCTGTTCCTGCTCCTGAATGGAGTATGCAGCATCCGCCTCAGCCTTCTTCACATCGGACTGCTGCTTAAGCTCCGCCTGACGTATGGCAAGCGAGGTCTGCTTTTCAGCTATCTCCATCTCAGACTGAACCTTTGCCTCATTAGCTTCCTTGGCTGCCTGTGCCTGTGCTATGGCAATATCTCTATCTGCCTGTGCCTTGGCAACTGCTGCTCCCTTCTTAATCTGTGATATATTATCAATTCCTAAGTCCTCAATGACATTGTTCTGGTCGGCAAATGACTGCACATTGAAGGAAATCATCTCAAGTCCCATCTTCTGCAAATCAGGTATTGCATTCTCCTGAACTCGCTCACCGAATGCCTTACGGTCTGTCACCATCTCTTCTAAACGCATCTGACCGACGATTTCACGCATATTTCCCTCAAGAGTATCCTGAACGCGGTTAATAATCATCTTCTCATCTTCATTTAAGAAGAACTTTGAAGCAAGAGCCATCATCTCCTGACTCTGCCCGATTCGTATTTTAACCGTTGCATCAACCTTGACATTGATATACTCTGCATTCGGCACATAGTCCGTGGTCTTTACATCCACAGAGAACATCTTAAGCGACAGCTTATCAAGTCTCTCCAGAAATGGTATGCGGATACCCGCCTTTCCAATCAGAATACGCGTCTTGCGGAAACCGGAAATCATGTACGCCGTATCAGGCGGAGCCTTCACATATCCTATCAGGACAATAACCAGCAGCAGCACAACAGCCACAGCAACACCAATCAAAATCTCATTCATGCCATTCTCCTTTCAAACCCCATTATGTTTAAAAATTAACAAATTTATTATACTTTATATTTTAAATTATGTAAATGATACTTTGGAACTTAAAACAAGCCGGGTAATGCATCTGCATTACCCGGCTTATATTAAATACACATTGGCATGTAAAACCGAACTTCCATGCCCTGCACCTTCGTGCAAAGTTTTCGGCAGAAGCAGTCATCAGCTATACATTAAGAATCCTCCAATCAGGAACCATGAACATTAACCTATAATAAATAACAGAATAAGCAGTAACCTTAACAATAAACACTATCCATATATTACAGGCAAAATAATTTTTCTGTGCTGATAAATATTTCTGTCCGGAAAGATTTCACTGTATTACACCTCAACCTCAAATTCAAAGGTCTGGTTGTACTTATCAAGTGCAATCTGCATCTGCGCTATCTCTGCGTCTATGCGCTCATAATCGCTCTTTACAAGCTCCAAATCATAATTGATGTACTCGTATTCGGGAGCCGTCTTTCTCGCATTGAAAACACCGGAATCAATTCGTGTCTTAGGTGCCTGCTTTCTCAAGGTATCAAGAAAGCTCTTGCGCTTGTTAAGCTGTGCCATCCTTACAAGAATCTCATCAATCGTCATACAGACATCGCCAACCTCAATGCGGTTGGTCACATTATTGACATTGATTGCATGCTTTATCTTCATTATCTTGTCATCAATCGCCTCAATCTCCGCCGCCACCGTTGAATAGTCATAGTCAGGGATTACCGGCTCCTCGTCAACCGCCGCCACATAGGTGGAGCCGTCATTCTCCTTCTTAAGCCAGTATTCCTTATCCTCCGTGAGCTTTTTTAACACCTTATTAGCATACGCCGATGTCATCTTTGCCATAATCGCACCATTCCTTTCGATGTTTCACATAATATCTTTTTCTCAATCAGCTTCAATCAACTATGGCTTTATTCTACACCATTAATTCTATAAAAACCATATACCTGCAGTTTAGTTTTAGTTTATTTTTCAATTTGCGAATGTTAGAATATTTGACCTCTGCATCCTATTATCCGGCAATCGCTAAACACAAATAAGCCAATAAACTGTTCCGCAATTACCAGATTATCGTTTATACACACAAATATATAAAATACGCCGCATATCCAAGCAGCATGACAATTCCGCAAGGCTTTCTCAGCTCTCTGTTCTTATATGTGCCAAGCCACAGCACTGCACCGCTGGCAATCGCAATAATAGTGTCTATGATAAATTTGCTTTCAAACGGAACCGTACAGATAAGTGCAGTTGTTCCGATCACGAACAGAATATTGAAAATATTGCTGCCTACGATATTACCGATGGCAATTCCGGCATTTCCTTTTTTTGCTGCCGTGACTGATGTAACAAGCTCCGGAAGTGAAGTACCGAACGCGACAATGGTAAGACCGATAAATCTCTCACTCATTCCGAAAAATCTTGCAATCGCTGAGGCACCGCTCACTGCGAAATCACTTCCCTTGACAACCATAACTCCGCCAACCAGCATGAACAGGATACATTTCCACACCGGTATATCCTTTACCTCTTCATTCTCCTGCGAATTTCCCTTCTTTGACATGACGAAAAGATATCCAAGGAATACAATGAACAGCAGCCAGAAGATAATGCCCTCTATAAATGATATCTCCCCTCCGGTGATACCGAATATCATAAGCACAATTGTAATTGCTATCATATATGGTATCTCATAGTATAATGTTGACTTCTGAATCGCCACATTCGTAATCAGTGCAGTGACACCAAGTATAATCAGAATATTAAGTATATTGCTTCCAACGATATTTCCGATTGTAATTCCTGCGTTCTCCTGCAATGCTGCAGTTATGCTTACAGCCGCCTCCGGCATGCTTGTGCCCATGGCGACAATGGTAAGACCGATTATGAGCTGTGGAATGCCAAGCTTCTTGGCAATACCCGCGGCGCCCTCCACGAACCAGTCCGCACCCTTAACCAACAGCAAAAAACCTACCAGCAAAATAAAAACCTGTAAAACCATACCTTTTACCTCTCTCCCTTTTTTATTTTTGCAGTAGGTTTATTTATAAAAAAAGAGACTCCTACTGCGTTAACAGTAAAAGTCTCGCTATTTAATCACTCTCCGAGCTGTTATCTCTAACAGCTGTACTGACGAAAAAGTGAACTCTGTCGGCCAGCTACTCCCTTTTATCCACTATATGATATGCGATTTCCTGTCATATTTCAACTGTTTTTTATAATCTTTGCCCTATCTTTGCCAGGTACATATCAGAATAAATCCAGCATGCTGTCAAGGTATATCTCCTCCCTCACCTGCAGCTGGTACTCCGGCTTAGTCATATAGTATAGCAGAAATTCAAGAATGATTGCGCTTCCCAGCCCTCTCCCCTCTATCTTAAAATTAGAAAAGCCCATCGGCATATAGATATCCTTAATGTCACTTATACCGATAAAGCTTGGATTCTTCATTGCCCTTGAAAAAAGATACCCCACCTTCGCATCGGGCGCATTGCAATGATGTTCCGGACATTTTTCCCCCAGATTCTTCCGGCTTACATTTTCATAGCACGCCTTTCTGTCATTACAGCCGGTATAACAGCACTCATTGCATAAAAATTCGACCTTGTCCTTCTGTTCCCCGGACAACGTGTTCAATCTGTCAAACGCTTTATTCAGCCGGAAATCAGGGACAACATAGCTGAAATCATCCCTGTTTACTTCCGCAAGAAATTCCTTGAAATCCGTCAACACCTTGGTTGTGGATGAGACAAAATAAAGCTCCTGATATTTTTTCCTCAAGTAATCCAACAACAGCTCCGAATGTACAATCACACCATTCTTTTTATTCCCACATTCGGCAAACAACGCACATAGAGAATTACATTTCTTATCCCTAAGGTGCTCCTCCTTAAGCAGCGAATTGCTGAATGTAAGCCTTGCCGAAATTCCGTATTCCCGCATTAATTCCAGAACCTCCTGCGGGTCATTGTCCCCGAAGCCGACACGTCCTCCGCCCCAGATACAATCCGCCGGTGAACCATATATAGACCCTATATCGCACCAGTCATAGAAGTATTCCCTGTGCTCACGATACAGTGGCAGGAACACACGATACAATTCAATAAACTCAAATAAGCCCGGAAGATGATAATGTGCCACGTTCCTGTTCATTCTGTAAATCACCGCCTTATCCGTGCTATTTTCTTCAAAAAACCTTTCCATAAAGACCTCATTTTATATTAGATTTTGGATTCGTGTGTCAAAACATTTCAATATATCTAGCCGTTTATAACGTATTATATTTATGCATATCACGACTTTTGGGAGAAGCAAAATGTTCTTAGAACTCTGCTAAGCAAACTAGCCAAAAGCAGCAAGGATGCTGCTTTAGAAGCAATGCATACAAGGATGTATGCTTTGCTTCGGTGGCGGACGGATAGAACATCTTTATCAGAGTTCTTAGAACATCTTGCTTCGGACAACGGAGCTGATCTGCATAAATATAATACGTTATACACTTGCAGATTCGATTGGCATGGGGATTCCCCCTAAAACAGAAAAAGAAGGACTTTCGTCCCTCTCAATACTGCCTACCAGTATGTCATCCACAGTAGTTCCGAACAGCCTGCTAAGAGCATACAGGTTGTCGACTGTCGGAAGACTGTCGCCGCGCTGCCACTTGTAGACTGCCTGCTCAGATTCAAAACCCATGAAGCCTGCCACGTCCTCCACAGTAAGGTGACGTGCCTTGCGCAGCTCCTTGATTCTGGCTCCGGTTGCCCTTGCGTCCAATACAGGATAATCCATATAAATGCCTCCTTGGTGTAATGTGTATTAACTGATTACAACATCCTCCGCCGCAGCGTTCAGACACCTCTGTCCTCCAAAGGATGTAAGGCTGATTTAATTTCGTGTATTTTATATCGGCAACGATTCCGTAAACTTAACGGCAGTTTCACATTTTATTAAAATGCTCCGCTCTATTTTAATCATTTTATGCCCTCATATCCTCAATCTGCTTTACAAACCATCCGGCAAGCTTATCCATTCCCTCACCGGTCTTTGCGCTTATTTCTATGATTTCCGCCTTAGGATTCAGTGCAAGAATCCGCTCGCGCGCCGCAGCAAAATCAAACTCAAAGAAATCAACGGTATCAATCTTGCTGATTATAACCAAGTCCGATATTGTGAACATCAGAGGATATTTCAAAGGCTTGTCATCACCCTCAGGAACAGAAAGAATCATAGCCTTCTTATGTGCACCCGTGTCAAATTCCGCCGGACAGACAAGATTTCCGATATTTTCGAGAATCAGCAGGTCAACCCCGGTAAGATTCACATTCTTAAGAGCGCGGCTCGTCATATCCGCATCAATATGGCACAGACCACCATTGTGAATCTGAACGGACGGAATACCTGTCTCCTCCGCCACCCTCCTAGCGTCCAAATCAGTATCAATATCCACATCCATCTCAAGAATATTATATTTATCCTTGAGCATATTTATAAGTGACACCAGCATGGTTGTCTTTCCTGAACCTGGCGCAGACATCACATTCACGAAGAAGGTCTTATTTCTTTTACACATTTCGCGGATGTCATCAGCCTCCCTGTCATTCGCGGCAAATACATTTTCATTGACCTTGATTACTTTTACTGTAGACATATCTATGCATTCCTTTCCTGCAGCTTATTCTTTAACCATGCAATCCATTCATCGAAGCCTTCACCTGTCTTGGCGGAAATATAGATAATCTTCGCCTCAGGATTCTGCTTATGAATCCTCTCCTCGACAAGCTCCTTGTCAAAGTCAAAAATTCCCATGGCATCAATTTTATTTATAAGGACAAGCTCGCTCACCTGGTAAATCAATGGATATTTTGCCGGCTTGTCATCACCCTCAGGGACAGAGAGAATCGTAATGTTAACCTGTGCTCCTGTGTCATACTCTGCCGGGCATACCAGATTTCCGACATTCTCAATAAAGCATACATCAACGTCATCCATTCCCATCGCATCCAAGCCCTGCTTGGTCATCTGTGCGTCCATGTGGCACATCCCGCCTGTATGAAGCTGAATACTCTTGCCTCCTGCTGCCTGAATCGTCTGCGCATCAACACTGGCGTCAATATCACATTCTAACACGCCTACCCTGAACTCTGGCTGTAACATATTTATCGTTCTCACAAGCGTTGTGGTCTTGCCTGAGCCCGGAGAGGACATTACATTGATAACCAGCCTGCCCTCCTTCGTAAGCTGCTCTCTGACGGTCCTTGCATTCACCTCGTTCGCGTCAAAGACATTCTCTTTTACCTCCAATATTTTTACTGTGTCCATAAATCTCCTTTCCATTGGGGATGGTATGTTTTATAATCTGACAACCTCAGGCTCATGTGTAAATGAACTGAATGTTGCCACAGCATTCTTGAAATAGAACACCTCTGTGTTGCCATCATCTGCTGAATATCTGTCCTGCAATGATGGGTAAGTGTCAAGCATCGACTGCTTTGCCTCCCTGCGGTCATCCTCCACAAGCTCACCGCTATTTTATACATTTTACGGAATTTTTCAATATCTATCGGTGCCCTTATAAACTTCCTTCAAAAATATTTTATCCGCAAAGGCACCTCTTTTCAGCGCCTTATCCGCCCTTACCTTTTCAAGCTCCTCCACCGAATATCCTCGCGCCATCGCCGCGGCATAGACCACCTCAAGTAAATCTGCAAGTTCCTCAATATTCTTATCCTTGTGATACTCCGCCAGCTCCTCGTCAAGCTTCGCGTCAACCATTTTCAGAAACTCATCATCGGATAAAATCTCTGTTGTACATTGTTTTCCATCACTCCTTATAATCTCCGGTATCTTATCCCTCACAAGCTTGTTATATGTTATCGTGCTCATCGTATTTCCACTCCTTAAATCCTGACATCTGTGCCGCCTCATAGACTGGCTTTATCACATGCTCCAGCCTGCCGATAAATGAATTCTTGTCCAATCCATCTGCGTATAGCTGATTTCTGATCTCCTGATTATTCAGATGGTACGGCGCTATCTTCTGAAACTCATGCGCAATAAGTTCATTCTGCGCTTTCAGTTCGTATGCCCTGTACTCCAGCTCTCCAAGGCTGTTAAAATACAGCTTCCATGAGGGCAGTGAATTACTCTTGCTGCTATTGATTGGCTTAGTTGTCGGGTGCAGATTCCACAGCTCATCATGCGCGGCATACTGCCACGGCACAAAATGGTCTATAGAAATATTCTCATTTTCCAAAGCTATCTCCCCATGGATATCCCTGAGCGTAGGTTCAATCTGGATAATCAGCCTCCAGTATTTTCTTACATGGTCTATATCCATCGAAGCCCGCGCCTCCAGCTTATCAGCTATTCCGGGCACACTCGGATTTTTATTCTGTAAATACTGGATAAGCTTAATCCGTGTCCAGCCCTTTAAAATCTCTTTATTCCTGAAAAGATATTCCGCCCACGCAGAGTCAACCTCAATCACACTTCCAAGACCCGACACCATCAGGAAATAATACATAAGCCTGTGTTGTCTATTTATCTCATTTATTAGATTATTCTTTGACCCATTCCACAGGCTGCTCCCAATAGTAATCTCATCATAGAAGGGTGTCTGCAGTCTGTATGGCACATTCAGTGTCAAATAAGCCTTGTATTTCATAAGCTTTTTATCATCTGAATTATGGAGAAATTCCAATATCTTTTCCTTCTTTTCCGATGACAAAAATCCATAATTGTTATGAATGTATTTCACAGCCTCCTCAAGATTATCCTTAACACCCACAGGGCCTAACCTCAGATGACACTCCGTGACCATATACCACGCATCGGCAATCATTTCATTGATTAGCTCATCAAATGTAAACCTGTTGTTTTCCCCATCAAGCCTATTCAAAATCGCCTGAAACCAGAAAAACTTGTAGCAGTTGGTGGTGTTTTCGAACAGCTTGCTAAGGTAGCCTATATTCAGTTTTTCGTTTTCGGGATGTGGTAATTGCATTTGTATGCACCTCTGTGGTTTTCTCAACCCAAACCTATTATAAAAACAACTCCGGAATCAATTTATATTCATAAATAACCTCTTTTTCTGAGTCTATACATATATACTTTTCAAACTCATCTTGAACACTTGCATTACTGTTCATTTTTTCTAATACATTTTTACAATTTCTCATTATAACATCAAAAGGACTTTCTGTTGTCCCAATAAATACAACACCCATTTTCTCAAACACATGCTTGCTATGCTTATTTTTTGATGAAATTCTTATCAAAAAATATTCAACCTTCCTCTCTGCATAGGTTCTCCTTGCAAAAAGTTTTACAACTTCCGGAGCTATACCCTTATTTCGCTTACCTTCTAAGAGGTCAATTCCAATTTCCGGTGTATCAGAATCATAATTTTGCAGCTCTATGCTTCCACAATATTCACCATTATTGTCATAAATCGAATAAACAATATCCTCATTTACACCCACAACCTGCTCCCACATCATATCCTTACAATGCGGATTCAAAAATAAAGTACTTTCCCCACTAAGTTGTCTATGAAGTTCAACATAGCTGTCACGGTCATCATCCGATATTTGAAATAACATATATTTGCCATCGCTGGCGTATATTTCTCTTTTCATAATGTTTATTTGTGCCTTTTATTTTTATCAATACTGTAATTATACAGAAAACCCGCCATGGTTGCAATTCCTAATTGGTCATATTGTTTTGTACATATCTTTCTTTATTTTCCCTACGCAACCCGCTCTGGGACACCGGTGTCAGACCCCTGTCCCAGATCTATCACGATAATCTCGTCCATGGGGACACCAAGAACCGATGACAAAGCGACCAGATTGTCGATGGTCGGCATAGCGGTTCCATGCTGCCACTTGTATATTGCCTGTGGTGTTGTGAAGCCGAAAATGTCCTGCAGGTCTTTTACCGTGAGACCTGCTGCCTCCCTCAGCCTCATGATGTTCCTTCCCGTAGCTGCCATATCAATAGTAGGTATAATATTACACATTTTAATTCCTCCTCTTCTGCTGAAATATAATGCACCACCGCCTTATGCGCGGATAATGTATCTTTCATTCCGCTTCTGAATCGGAGGAATCAGAAATCTCTGTCTTTTCCTACGCTACTCAGAAGCTTTAAAATTATATATTGGTTTCATCACATCAATGACATCAACCGACTCCTTGATTACATCTATGATATCATCAATACTCTTGTATGCCATCGGTGCCTCGTCCAGCGTGTTCTCATTGATTGAAGTGGTATAGATACCCTTCATCGTCTCCTTGTACTCGTCCATGCTTAGACTTGCCTTTGCTTTGGTTCGCGACATGAGCCTGCCCGCCCCGTGAGGTGCGGAATAGTTCCAGTCCGGGTTACCCTTTCCGACCGCCAGCACACTTCCATCCCTCATATTTATTGGAATGAGCACTTTCTCTCCGGCGTGGGCTGCAATCGCACCCTTTCGCAGTATCATCTCATCCGTATCAATGTAATTATGAATTGTGTGGAACGCGTCACAGCCGGTCATTCCGGTTCTCTCCAAAATTATCTCTGCCATCTTCTCGCGGCTTCTTCGCGCGAACTCCTGGCATATCTTTACATCGTGAAGATAATCCTCAAGATATTTTCCCGAAAGAAAGCATAAATCCTCCGGCATGCTCGTCTCAGACTCATATACCTGAAAATGAAGCTGCTTTAATGCCTCCTGGATTTCTTTTCTTCTGCCCTGCTCCTTATAAGTCCTGATAATCTCATCACGCTTCTCAAGATAATCTCCGTAACCTCTGTCAAGATTGATTGCAAGCTTCTGATAGAACTCTGCTACCTGCTTTCCTAGATTTCTTGAGCCAGAATGAATCACAAGATACTTCGTCCCATCAGTTGCCCGGTCTATCTCTATAAAATGATTTCCTCCGCCAAGAGTTCCCAGCGAACGCTCCAGCCATTTTGTCTCCTTCAGCTCTCTGTAGCATGCAAGCTGTGTCAAATTAAAACGCTCCTTGCGCCCCTCCCACACATTTCTCCCGGATGGAATAAAATGTGCCGCCTCATCGACCTTCTCAAAATCAATATCCACTTTTCCAAGCTTCACTGTGTACATTCCGCAGCCTATATCCACCCCGACCACATTCGGAACCGCCTTATCTGCTATTGTCATCGTGGTTCCGATGGTGCAGCCCTTGCCCGAATGAACATCCGGCATTATGCGGATTTTGACTCCCTCCGTCATAGGATAGTCGCACATGCGCCTTATCTGCTCTATCGCCTCAGCGTCCACCACTCTTGCATAGCAGATGGCTGTATTTACTTTTCCTTTAATCTCAATCATGTCCATAATTTTTTCCCTTTCCAAAAAATGTTTTTAATCATACACAAAAAACCGCCCATCCTGTGCACTCCACACAAGATAGGCGGTTAAAAATCCATGTATCCGGTTGTCATCTGCTTATCCCTATGCCATTCCTACATCCGTTATCACAGTATTATCTCCAAGCCTGCTCTTATATGAATACACAAAGCCAACGCCGCGCTCTTTTCCAAAACTAAGCGCCGCATCTATTGAATGTTCTGAATATAAGTAACTTGGTAAAATAACTGTAAACATCTTCTTTCCCTTCCCGGATTCACATTACAATCCGCTTCTCTTTCTTTATTACCGACATAATAGCATACTTTTTCTGATTTGTCATTATACCTATGGTATAATTTTGGAGACAAAAGCCGGGGGCTGCCGCCGGAACAAGGGGCAGGTTGGGACAGGGGGTCTGACACCGGTGTCCCACGCATTGGGACATGGTGTCAGACCCCCTGTCCCAACCTGCCCGGCTAGCGCACATCCTTCTGCATTTTATTTCTGAATACAGCGCAGGCAAGCAGATATACCGCTACAGCCCAGAAAGAGACTACGGCAAAGGATTTTCCAAGTCCGGCCAAGTTACCTGCGAAGGCATTTCTTGCAATATGCACTCCATGGTAGAATGGGAGAGCATGGCTTACGTTCTTGATTGCGCCGCCCATCATATCAACATCCATGAATACTCCGCCAATCATGCTTATAAGGGAAATTATTATTGAGCAGAAGCCGGGTGCCGCCTTATCGCTAAGCATTGAACCGAACAGCAGCCCGAAGCCAATCAGCAATATCTCCGTCGGAATAAGGCAGACAAGACATAACAGCATGTCGGATAGCTTCAGGCTTTCTCCCACAATAAGGCTGATAACTCCGGCGCAGATATATGTCACAGCCGACTGGAAAAAAGCGATAAGTATTACAGGAAGTGTGTAGCCTATCAAAAAATCAATCGTTTTCATCGGCGATGTGTAGAGACGCAGCATCAGTGCCGTTGTCCTGTCCTTCGACACCTGAATACATGTAAACAGCATGACAAATCCCAGACCGAACACCATTATTCCGGGTGTCAGATTTTTAAGCTGAAAAACGGTCATCCCGCTCTCTGCCGGTATACTGTCATTCACAATCGACATAACTATCAACATTACTATAGGAAAACCCACGCAAAAAATATAGCTGAGCGGGTCTCTTAGAATTTCCTTAAATGTTCTATTTCCAAATACCAATGCTCTCATATTTTTCTTCTCCTTCTTATTCCACCCCGACTATCGATACGAATGTTTCCTCCAGATTCTGCTTCCCTGTCCTTTGCAACAGCTCAGATACAGTTCCGACAGCCTTGATCTCGCCTTTTACCATGACTGCGACCTTGTCGGAGAGCTTTTCCGCCTCCTCCATGTAATGCGTGGTCAACACTATCGTCACATTTTTCTTCACAGAATTGATAATCTGCCACAGCTCCCTTCTGGCGATGACATCCAGCCCCAGCGTCGGCTCATCAAGAAACAAAATTTTTGGTTCCGTGATAAGCGCCATTGCAATGCTGAGTCTCCTCTGCCATCCACCGGATAAGGTTTTTGCCTTTGATTTTTCTACTTCTTCCATTGAAAATTCTCTTACAAGCTCATCCGTTTTTTCCTTCGCATGCTTCCTATCCATACCATATATACCGGCAATGAACTCAAGATTCTCCCTTACGGTGAGGTTAGGTGCGACCGCCGTTTCCTGCGGTGAAACACTCACCAGCTTCTTCACCTTGGCAAACTCAGTATTTATGCTCCTGCCCATCACATACGCCTCCCCGGATGTGGGCTTGGTAAGGCCTGTGAGCATTTTTATGGTTGTGGTTTTTCCTGCTCCGTTTACACCCAGCAGTGAGAAAAGTGTCCCCTGCTCCACATTAAGAGATATTGCTTTCACCGCAGCTCTCTTGCCGTATTCCTTTTTCAGGCCGTCAATTACTATCGCGTTCTCCATGGTTATCCGCCTCCAGCTCCATAATTTTTTTATTTATATCAGCTATATTTTTCTTACATATCCTGTACTGGATTACCCAGCACACAATATATGAAGCCGTGTAGCTTACAATCACAGACACGAATGCCTGCGGATACTTCGTTATACACCAGCAGAAATTCCCCACAAGAAGCCATACGCACAGCGAAATTACAAAATAGACAGCACTCTGCGCAAGCAGTCCAAGCCTTTCAAACTCCATTATTATCGTACCGCCGCCCAGTGCCGCGCTCATTGCTCCTACCAATATCAATTGAACAAGCAGTGCCTTCACGTCGCTGTCAAATTTCCGGGCATAATCCGGCAAAAGCGGTGTCTGCCCCGAAATCATTATCACTATAATGTAGACCACTGTTGTTATGCCTATTGCATACATAAAACTATTTATAATTCTTAGCAATACATTTTTTACCATTTCATTTGCCCTTTCTTAAATCATAATCCTATACAATATCTATGTTTTATCTGTGCAGACATATTATTTTACCGCTACCCCAAAAACAGCTCCCATCCCGGTTTTATATACATCCTGCCATCAAATATAAGCTGTTTTTATAATTTTAATGTCTTCTTTATCCTGCTTACATATCTTCTGGATACAAAGGTCTGTGTATCTCCCTTCATGTACATCCTGATTGTTCCGGTAATGCTTGTGTCCAGCCTGATTATTTTCTTCACATTCACGATTTCCGAATTGGATATCCTGACAAAGCTGTCCGAATCTAATATCTCCTCCAGCTCATATAACCGCTCCCTGAGCCTGTACTGCCTATTTTCAGTGAGAAGATACACATTTTTATTCTGGGTAAAAATCCTCACGATATCACCATGCCTTATCATAACCGGCTCATTGTCATCATAGGCTGTGATATTCTTTTCAAATACCTCCATGACAGTCATATAAATCTTCCGGCTCTCATGGTCATCCCTGTCACTGCATATATGTATTTCCGGTTTTTTATATTTTTCATTTATCTCAAATGCAATTTTCATCGGCTGCTCCTTCCTGCTTCCTATGTATCCGATTATATCCGCACAGCAAAAAAATAAAAGCAAATTGCGACAAGTGGTCTATATTTTTTGCCGGACGGCAGATATTAAAAAAATAAAAAATGACCGGATATCATCCACGCTATATTGCTCCTTCAAAGCCAGACCTAAAATCCGGCTCTGAGCGGCTAATCATCAACGTATAATTATCCAGTCATTCTTATAACTCTTAAATTCACTATTTTATTTCAATACCATATTCAACTGTATGTGATTTTCGGCTTATTTTTGCAAAACCTATCACACAAGCTTTCACACACTATTTTTGCGTCTGCCCCGGCTATTTCGCTGTTGTGCGCAAATTTACGATAAGTATACCTATGCTGACAAGTATAAGGGCTATAAGCGCATTTATTCCAAGCTCACTGCCGCCTTCGCCCAGCCACCATGCTGAGAGCAGCACGCCGAATACAGGATTGGTAAAGCCAAAGATTGCCACCTTCGATACCGGATTGTGCTTTAGCAGTATTCCCCAGAGAGAATACGCAACTGCCGATATGCATGCCAGATAGAACAGCATAAGAACCGCGCCCACCGATACATGGCTGATTCTGCCACCCAGGGCAAAGCCAAGAATCACCATAACTATACCGCCAAATATAAACTGATATCCGCTGAGCATTACAGGATTGTCATTCTTGGAATAATTCTTCATAAGGCAGGACGATACCGCATAAGATATCGCACACAGAAACAGACTTCCGTCCCCCATAAGGCTGAGGTTCATGTCAATAGATTTGCCGTTCATGCTCACGATGATTACACCCGCAAATCCTACTACGCAGCCGGCAAGCTTCTTGAAGCTGAGCTTTTCCTGATGAAATACAAGCCCCGCCAGCAGTATCACGAAAAATGTATTCGAGCCATTTATAATGGAAGCCTTGACACCGCTGTTATGAGCAAGCCCTATGTAAAAGAAAATGTATTGCAGTATCGTCTGGAACAGTGCAAGCTTCGCAATGCTTGATATTGATGACTTAGTCGGAACTAACATTTTCCGGTTGAGCACACTCCCTATAAGAACAGTAAGCACCCCCGCCAATATAAACCTTGTCCCTGCAAACAATACCTGTGTCCATGTCTCACTCGATGGTATATGAAAAAGCGCATATCCCAGCTTGATACATGGTGAGGCACTGCCCCACAAAAATGTGCACACAAGTGCAAGCACGCATACAACCCAGGTTTTCTGTAGGAAATCCTGCTTAGTACCTTTCTTTGATTCTGTTGTATTTGTTAATTGCCCTTTTGTGTTCATTGATAGGTTTCTCTCTTTCTTAATGTTCATTAAATTTAAAACCGTACCAGCTCAAATGCCTATGTAACCATGTAATCTACACGGAACCATAGCATTCCCGCGCTTTCCCTTGCATTACCATGTTTTACACAGGAGGTTCCTTTGCTTCTATGAAACCTCTGTCCCCGCAATCTCCACAAGTCGTCCCGCAATCTGCTCCACTCCGAAGAAAGCGTTCTCAACCTCCTCCGTAACCTTCCGCTGGCTCTTGCCCTGCTCAACCACCTGTCCGGTCTGTTCTCTGAGACTTGCAACAAGCTCCTTAAGTCTTTCCGAGGTGTCCCCAAGCTTGTGAGCAAACTGCTCCGTTTCCCTGCTTGCATCTAATACCTGCATCGCCATCTCTTTGGAGTCGGTCTGCATTCTGCCAATCTTGTCCGCCTCGTCCTTAGCCCCGTTAATCTGTCCTAAACCGTCCTCCACTGACAACACATTGTTCTTATTCGCATCCTGAACCCAATCCATAGGTTTTGTTACGTATATTTTACCATATATTTTTTTCACCCGGTAGGTGAATAATGATATTGAACAACAAAGTGTTGCAAAGGCTTGAAATTATAGGATTTAAGGAGTGTGTGAAGAAATCAACTTCACTGATTCAGGTGAAAATCCACACAGCCCGAAAATTGTGAGCAGAATCGAACATATCACAATCCATTTCGTATGCAGCCTGCTTATAAGCTTCGGGCTCATGAGTGCCAATATGATTGTCATAAATGATATTTTGATCGAGACATATCCCGCATACGATGACGGCACGCCAAAATATACCTGCATGGTCGGCCAGCCCGAGCCAAGCAGCGAATCCGGGAGTCCCAGACTTATGAAAATAAGATATATAACTGCAATCAGTAATGAAGCATGTGCTCGTACTTCTATACCTTTACAATCATATCTCAGCTTACGATCCGAAATATTCTCGGATCATATGTATCGGAATCGACAACAGATACTCTGCAATCAATCCATCGAAGTTTTTTATTCATACTGTCCTGCAATTCCTTCATAATCATCTTCTTAGTTCGGGTTCTTGTACCAAAATCACCTTCCAGAAACAATATTACATATTTCTTTTTTGAATCATTCGAAAAACTATCTTCTGATAAAAATTGAATATATTCCCTTAATTCATTCAAACACTCTTTTGTATTTCTAAATGATTTTGCTCCAACTAAAGCTGCTAATGTCATTGCAGTTTTCTGTGCTATTTCAATATCCAGACTATCACGTCCTTCCACATTTACGGATGTATGGGTTGTATTGCGTTTTCGGTTATCCGGCACAATTCTCCACCGATTGTTACCTTCATCTCCAGTACAATTTTTTACTTCTATAAATGCAATCTTATCTTTTGCAACAGAAATAAAATCAACACCTTTTGCCTCTGGTAATTTATTAAAATAGTCTCGATAAAATTTTGTATCATCAAATTTTATCACTATATCATTTTCTGCAAACTGGAACTTTAATCTGCTTTCTTCCTTTATGTTATTCTCCATAAATAATCCCCTGTTCTCTATCATACATTGCATCAAACTCCTGCATGATTGCATTATGCTCCAAATCCGATGCTGAATTTTTCATCTCATAATGAACATCCCGCGTTTTTTCATCCCTAAACAATGAAATAAACTTAATATCCAGTTTTTTTGGATTTAGCTCAGGATAAGAGGCTACCATATTAAATTCCTGCTGAATAAAATAATCATGTGTGGAAACAAAAATCTGCACTCCCATCTGCGCTAATGCTACCATTGCCTGTACAATCGGGCGAATCATTTTAGGGTTCATATTTGTTTCCGGTTCATCCCAAAATAAGATAGTATTTTTATTCAAACTTCCAGAAAGAATCATATATATAATCATAGATAGCTTCCTGTATCCATCTGAAAGCAACCCCATCTCAAATTCACCTTCACCTTTTATTTTGAAATAGAATTTCTTGTTTTTCTGTACAATTTGTCCTTTCATAATATCTTCTAGATTGCTTAATACCTGATTCTGCTCCGTAGTATTAGGACCTTTTGAAAGTGGTCTGTCTAAAAGCTTTGCAAGATCATAATACATTTCTTCAAAATCTATATGATATTCATCATATAAAGATACAAAATGTTCCACCGTGGAAATCATCTCTTTTGTAGGGATATATATAACATCAAATTTTTTTGTTTTTTCTCCCTGCAATACAGAAACATCTGCATGATTTTCCTGCCTGTTTCCAAATCCAACTGAGATTTTTTGTTTCTTTTCTAAATCAATAGAAAAATCCGTTCGGTTACTTCCCTGTTTTCGGCTCACAAGTCTGCCAATTTTCATTTCATCCGGTCGAAACACACCTTGAATTTTTTTTACAAAAACCTGTTCTTCCATCTCCTTTGTAAGATTATCCTTGTCTCCACTACTAAATGGCTTTATCAAAGAATACATCACTTTTAAAAGTGTTGTTTTGCCGGTACTGTTCTCACCGCAGATAATATTGATATTATCTGACCAATTAATTTCGGCATTCTCAAAAGCCATAAAATTATTTAATGTTAATTTTTTAATTTTCATTTTCAATTCACCTCATTCACTCTATATTTTTGCCAGCGAATCTATTTTTAATGCTTTCTTACCTTCCTGTGCCACTTCCACGCCTTGTAACTTCGCATAATTTACCTTTACACCATCATCCAAGTCAATCTCAATTCTCTGATTAGCTACATGAGCAATTGCCTTTTTGAGTATTTGTCTCTACCAGCTTGCAATTTTCACTTATCTTTTTACATAGGTCAGTTGAATGTCGTAGCCGAGAGCTTCAAGCATTTCTACAAAAGTCTTATTCAAAATGCCCTCTTTCTTGTTTATCAGCCGGCTTACATACGGAGCCGAAGTTCCAATCTTCTCCGCAAGCTGCGCCTGAGTAACTCCTTCTTCGAGGCACTTTACCTTAGCATCTATTTCCAGGTTGTTTTTCAGCATAATCTCAACTCCATTTTTATATAATCATGTTGCACTAATCAGATAACTAATTATAACATGAACTTATGTTGGTTTCTATCTAAATTTAACCTTCTTATAACGAGGACGGTATTTCACTTTGCGGGGCAGATCAATGTTCCTAATATCAAAGAGCTGGGCATCCACGTAATTATACAATGTCTTTTCACTGCACATCAGTCCATCTACATGTTCAAGATAGATCTGATGTTGTCCGTCCCAAAAAGCCGGGATATGAGCATGGAAAACCGCATAAGGTATTCGATAATAAGCTGAAGCAGAATTTCACAGCAGATGAAATC
>ERZ1106915.1103-NODE-1103-length-26878-cov-14.902024_pt1 | contig 26878 bp, 26 predicted proteins | sample MGYA00403653_ERZ1106915 | MGnify/ENA primary metagenome ERZ1106915 (study PRJEB35170, sample SAMEA104062404) | human gut metagenome | biome: human gut; feature: human-associated habitat; material: faeces | place: Denmark | collected 2012-06-06 ... | reverse complement strand
CGCCGCCCTGTCACGGCGGAGGTCGTGGGTTCGAACCCCATCCGGGTCGTTTTGAAGAGTCTGGAGTTTCCTGATGGAAATTTCAGGCTTTTTGTGTTACCATAAAAGGAGTAATGCCCTGTCGGTTTCGCGTGTCTTTTGAGGAATCCGCGAGTGGGTGTATGGGGTAACAGGTAAATGTAAGGTAAATGCAGAAAATTTGGGAAGCGTGTTGGAGGACAGAGATGGCAGTGACAAGAGGCAGTAGAGAGACGGTTTTGTATTATTCCCCTGCGGGAAACAAGAATGCGACAAAGTTGAAGGGTGTGCTTGTGCAGATGGGAATTCGGATTCGCAATGTGAGCGAGGATCAGCTTGGTGAGACGATCGGGGCTCTTCTCGGTCTTGAGGGATTTAAGGAGGAAGAGCACGCGAAAGAGAATATAGATGTAGCGGAAACGATCGATCAGGAGGTTCTCGTCATGCACAATTTTTCGGGAAGCCGACTCGACGAACTGCTTCTTGGAATGCGTCGTGCAAAAGTTCAGAAGATTGATTTAAAAGCGATTGTGACGGAGAGCAACGTCGGATGGAGCTTTTATCATCTTTATGAGGAGATTGGCGCAGAACATGAGAGAATGCATCAGAATGCAGAGCGGTAAGCGGGCACAGAGCAGAACGCAGATACCGCACAGGAAGCAGAAGGGAAAGCAATTTGGCAGGAGGATTTTTTGTGTGCTCACGCTTCTTGTCATCGGTGTGACGCTCACTTCCTGTGGTGGTGAGGAGAAAGTCGCGCCGAAGGAGAAGACACGGTTGGTTCTCTGGCATTACTGGGACATTCCAGCAATGCGCCAGAAGCTGACCCAGCTTGCGGATGAGTACAATGCGTCCCAGGATGAGGTGATCATTAATCTGGAGTATGTGCCGGATGAGGATTTCAGAAAGACACTTGCTCTGGCGGGTGAGAATGGGGAACTTCCGGATCTGATTCTCGCGGATTGCAGTGATATTCAATATTTTGAGCGGATAAGTCCGCTTGTGGATCTGTCGAATGTTGTCGATTGGGACGAGTATCTCGATCAGGCTGTGGAGTTGTGTGAGGGAAAGGACGGTACAATGATCGGGTTTCCGCTCGGTTTGAATTGCCTGACGCTCTATTACAACAAGGGGATTTTACAGCGTTCCGGTGTGAAGCCTCCAGAGACGTTTGAGGAGTTTTTAAGTGTCGCAAAGACGATGACGAGCGGGCAGATCTATGGATGTGGATTTGCCGGGCTGATCAGTGAGGAGACGACGTACAGCTTTCTGCCGATCATCTGGGGATTTGGGGCGGATATGAAGAACTTAAATACCCCGGAGGGAGAGCAGGCCTATCATTTCCTGAAAAAACTCGTGCAGAGCGGGGCAGTCAGTCGGAGCACGGCGAATATGACGATGTCGGATGTGGCGCGCCAGTTCAGCAAAGGAAATATCGCAATGATTTTTGCGGCATCCGGAAAGATGGAGTATTATTTTAAACAGAATCCTCAACTACGCTATGGGCAGATTCGGATTCCGGGTGCGACGGATCGGACGAGTGTGATCGGCGGAGAGGTTCTTCTTGTGCCAGATCAGAAGAACCGGGAGGAGGCAGTTGATTTTGTCCGTTTTCTCTCTCAGCCGGAGCAGATGAAATCTTATCTGGAATCTGCCGGATACTTGGCACCGCGCAGGGATGTACTCGAGTGGCAGATGGAGAAAAATCCGGAGAGGAGAAAGGATCTGCATGGTCTCAAGTATGCGAGAATCAGAGAACGGGTCGAGTACTGGCCGGCGATCTCAATCGCACTTGCAGAGACGGTGAACCAGACGATCCTGCAGGATGAACCGCAGGATGCCTGGAAGAAACTGGCAGATCGTATTGCTCAGATCAGGGAGGAATATCATGAGGGGGAATAATCGATCACTTCGCACTTCACTGGTGATGGCAGAGAGCGTCACCATTGTTCTTCCCCTGTTGATTCTGATTTTTGTGATGCAGGCGAGAATCGGAGAGATCTTAAAGTCGAATGTTGAGACGGAGATGCAGAGAGAGATTGAGACTGCGGATCAGATGCTCAATATGATGATGGACCGCTATGACAGTGTGCTCTCTGATTTTTGTACGGATGAGGAGCTTGTTGTTCTCGTCCAGCAGATCAACAACAAGAGGGATGTGCTTGATGCAAACAGCAATCAGATTCGCCGTCAGCTTAAACGCCTGTGCAACCGAAATGAGGAAGTGGAGGGCGTGACACTTGTGACAACGGGTGGGCAGAAGTATTTTTATGACCGCGTCAGCGCCTCTTCGATGGACAGCACCTGGGCGGGTCATCTGGTGAAGCAGGATATGGGTGGCGGAGTTCATTTTCACGGTGGCGTGAGTCTGGAGCAGAGTGAGGATGGGAGTGGACATCTGCTCCAGATTGCGCGCAGGATTGTCGATTATCGGGATATTCATCGCGATTTGGGAACGGTGATTCTGAGTTTTGATCAGGAAGTACTCTGGGAGGTGATTTCCTCGAAGACTGAGTCAAGACTTTATATCTGCGAGGGAGACCAGATTATTGCATCGGAGATCAGGGAAGATATCGGAAAAAAGATCTCGGAGATTTCGACGTCCGGCATCAGTGTCCTGAGTACAGACAATGCAGTGACGGGCTGGAAACTGTACGATTACTACTCGATGAGAGAGTTTTCAAGACTGATCAGCCATCAGACAACGCTGATGATGGTGATGACGGTGGGATTTCTGATTGAGGGAAGTATTGCGGTTTGCCTGATTTTTAAGCCGATCTTTCTTCAGGTTAAGCAGATTGAGTCGGCAATGATTGAGGTCGAAAAGGGAGATTTCTCGGTTCGTGTTCCCGGCAATACCAAACTTCCGCGCGAGGTGGTTACGATTGTCGGCGGATTTAACAAGATGGTGGAGAAGACAGGGGATCTGATTGAGAAGCTCAAGACTTCGGCGGAGGAACAGCGAAATGCTGAGCTCTCTGCGATGGAGGCACAGATTGACCCGCATTTTCTCTACAATACTCTCGATACGATTAACTGGAAGGCGATTGAACGTGATGAGTACGAGATCAGCGGAATGGTTTGTGCACTCGCAGATATCTTGCGCTACTCGATTCGGAATCCGGGAGACCTTGTGTCGATCGGGCAGGAACTCTACTGGCTGAGCCAGTACACAATGCTCCAGAAAGAGCGAATCGAACAACCGCTCGAGGTGGAGACAGATGTCCCGGAGGAACTGAAAGGGTGTCAGATTCACAAGATGCTTCTTCAGCCATTTGTGGAAAATGCGATCAAGCATGGAGGGTATCAGAAGGAAGGAGTATGCCGTCTGACGATTCGAATTCGACGGATTGAGGATCAGATTTACATCATGATTCGGGACAATGGAAAGGGAATTCCGAAGGAGACGCTTCAGATTCTCAATGATCCGACGAAACGGATGGAAGGGCATGTCGGGATTTACAATGTAAGAAAACGACTCGAGTTGTATTATGGGGAAGATGCAACTTGTTATTTTGAGAGTCGTCCGGATATCGGAACGACAGTGCATCTGTTTGTGAAAGCGATACGGGGGGGAGGAAAAAACAGATGAAGATTGCAGTAGTGGAAGATGAGAGTTCAATCCGCAACGGTCTGGCAAAGATTATCAAAAAGCTGGATCCGGAATATGAGCTTGTGGGAACAGCGGGAAACGGTCTCGAGGGACTGCATCTTGTGCAGAATACTGAGCCGGATCTCGTGATTATGGATATTCAGATGCCGGAGATGAATGGGCTTGATATGCTCGAACATCTCCGAAAGGACGGATATACAGGACGGGCGGTTGTCCTGACCGCGTATTCGGATTTTGACTATGCAAAGCGGGCAATCGGTATGAACATTGACAATTATCTGCTCAAGCCGATCAAGATTCAGGAGCTTCGGGAAACACTCTGGAATATCCGAAATGTATTGGAGAAAGAGAGAGGAATCGAAAATATGCAGGAAAAATTCCTCTCACTTCCCCAGATTTTTAAGGGCTGTATGCTGGCGGAGCTTCCGGTCGATGAGGAACTCAACAAGCTGACTCTGCGGGAGTACGGGCTTGACATCAAAGATTCTCTTGAAGTTTTCTCGATCTGGATGGGAACGAATTATGACCGCCAGGTTGCCAAGGTCAGACAGATCGTGGAGACGTACACGGGGCGGGTTGCCGATTACTCGAGCACGATCATTGAGTCGGTGCGTCAGCATCAGCTTCTCGTCATCCTCTATCATTGTCAGAACAGGGAGAAGATCCAGAAACGTTATGTTGAGATGTTGATTCCGGCGATCTGCCGGGCACTCAGCCCGATTCCGCTCTTTCTCTGGACACAGAGTGATGGAATGGCTGGGCTTCAGGAGGCATATGAGGAGCTGATCACCGATCGGGAGTGGAACTTGAGTTTTCCAAGAGAAACACTTCTGACGAGGGAAAATCTCCGCCAGATGCATCTGGTTCCGCTCCAATATCCACTTGAGATGGAGGAGAAAATGCGCAAGATGATCACAGAGCGCAATCAGGAGGGATTCTTGGAGGCACTTGAACAGTTCATCCGTATGTACCGCAACGGAAGTTGTCATCCGAATGAGATCCGTGAGGCGTGTATCCGTTTCAGCATGGCAATCCTGAATCTCGCAAAGACGCTCGGAAGGACAGCAGGACTTGGCTCGGCGCAGGAGATCGTTGGCTCGATCACGCAGGCAGTGACATGGAATGAGATTCGCGCAATCATGGAACAGCTCTATGAGAAGACAGCAGTGCCAGAGAAAAGTGAGGCGGTCAGCGATCTCGTCCACCGAGCAAGGCTTCTGATTGAGGAGTATTACAGTCAGGGAATCACGCTCGATGAACTGGCGCAGAAGCTGAAAGTGTCGGAGGAGTATCTGAGCAGTCAGTTCAAAAAAGAGACGGGGATGTCGTTTACAGAGACTGTTCGGAGTTATCGAATTGAAAAGATTAAGGAATTGCTTCTTCATTCAAAACTTAAGCTGAACCAGATCTCGGACATGGTGGGATATGCCGACCCGAAATATATGAGCAAGGTGTTTAAGGAGGAGGTTGGGGTTCTTCCGGCAGAATTTAGGAAGAACTTCTCTTCTTAAAAAGCGGGTTTTGTAAAATTTTCCTCATAAATTTTCTTCAAAACGGGGGTGTAGGAGGAAAAAATTGATTTGGAAGCATTTACAAATGGGAAAATCCGGGATTTTTGGTGACATTTTCTGACAGAAATTGACGAAAAATCTTAAATAGTTACTCCTATTTAAGAAATTTCCTCTTTCCAGAATATTTTGGAGTGATAGAATATTCATAAACGGTGAGGAGAGATCAGAGAAAAACCGAGTTCCAGATGAGCAGGATGCAAAGTCCAGAAAAAAAGGATAATAAGAGTTGGATCGGACCTGATGAGAGTACTTTCCGTGATGAATAAACTATGTATAGAATGAAAAATCAACCAGAATGACAATCCGAGTGAGGAAGACGAATAGAGCGAGAAAATCTGGTTAGACTGTCAGATAAGAAAACCAAAAAGGAGAATGAGTTTATCATGAGCGAAATGAACGTAACCTTTAAGAATCCGAACGATGTTCTTGATTTTATCAGCAAAGTAGAGAAGTATCCGTACAACATGGATCTGAGTCGTGGAAGCATTGTTGTGGATGCAAAATCTCTTCTGGGAATCATGAATCTGGGATTCAACCACATCGTGAACTTAAAGGTTTACGCAGACCATTGTGAGGATCTTTGCAGTGACATCAAGCAGTTCCTTGCAGCATAAAGAGAGTAGTTATTTATTAACAAGCCATTATCAATTTATTGTTCCCCATACTGAGCAGGATAGTGAAAGCTATTCTGCTTCTTTTCTTTTGTGTGCAGATGTGCTAAACTGTTAAAAAGTTTTTAACGATCTTGTAACCGGGAAAATCGGACGATTTCAGGGTCAAAAAGCGAACGAAAGGGAATAAACATAAGGGTAAGAAAAAGGAAAAGAAGGCTGAGAAAAAAGTGAGCAAGAGAAAGTAAGTAAACATAGGCAAAAGTAAGAAGAGCAAAAGAAAAAAGTAAGTAGAGACAGGGACGGAGGAGAGAGAAATGTACAAGATTGTTTCCAGATTGCTGATTTACGGAGATATGCCAAAAGATACCATTCTGATGGAGCTTGCGGATATCACGAGAAAGATGGATGACAAGAGCCAGACGAAAGAGGAGCTTGTGACCCGCGTATTTACCCAGATGAAACATCTGCTTCAGGTTGCGACGGATTATGGATTTGACAAGAATCTGTGGCACAACTATTTGACATTTCTGCTGATTACGAATGAGAATCCGTTCAGTATTACCTGTGAGAAGGTAGGAGCGAGCGATGGAAGCGTCAATGCATTCGCAAAGGGCGATTTTCGTGCATTTATGGATCTGTTTGACTATGATTTCGGACCGCTTGAGGAGTATCTCGGTGTCGACTGCTTCTCCCGCATTTCCAATTACAAGGCGATCGGCAAGAAGGAGCTGATGTATAACAAGAACGTCAGCGAGAAGGTTCAGGCACTCAGCGAGAAGCTCGAGCAGGCGAAGAACGAGGATATGTTCTTTGATGCAGTGACCGGATTCTACAAGGACTACGGTGTTGGTATGTTTGGTCTGAACAAGGCATTCCGAATCCAGTCGGATGAGAGCGGAGTGGCGAAGTTCTGTGCAATCAACAACATGGATACCGTTATGCTTGACGATCTGATCGGTTATGAGATCCAGAAGAAAAAACTTGTCGACAATACGCTCGCCTTCGTTGAGGGCAAGAAGGCAAACAACGTGCTTCTGTTCGGTGACAGCGGAACTGGAAAGTCCACGAGTGTCAAGGCGATTGTCAATGAGTTTTACGGTCAGGGTCTGCGCATGATCGAGATTTACAAGCATCAGTTCCGCGATCTTTCCTCCGTGATCGCACAGATCAAGAACCGCAACTACCGTTTCATCATCTACATGGACGATCTGTCGTTTGAGGAGTTTGAGGTGGAGTACAAGTTTCTCAAGGCCGTCATCGAGGGTGGTGTGGAGACGCGCCCGGACAACATCCTGATCTATGCAACCTCGAACCGCCGTCATCTGATCAAAGAGAACTGGAGTGACCGCGATGATGTCGAGAGCGACAACGGTATGCACCGTTCCGACACGATGGAGGAGAAGCTGTCCCTTGTAAATCGTTTCGGTGTGATGATCAACTACTCAAAGCCAACGCAGAAGGAGTATTTCGGAATTGTCATCGGACTTGCAAAGAAGGCAGGACTGACGATCAGCGACGAGGAGCTGTGTGCAGAGGCAAACAAGTGGGAATTAAGCCACGGCGGAATTTCCGGACGTACCGCTCAGCAGTTCATCAACTACCTGATCGGAACCCGTTCCTGAGAAAATAAGAAAAAATCGGTTGCCGTTTGTGCGATGCATGAACGGTAACGAAACTGCGAAAGATTATCCTTGACAGCTATATGGGAATCTGCTAGTATTATTCACGGAACAATCTAAATAACAATCGAAAAGTGCGTAATCCCTTATTCAGAGTGATGGAGATACAAAGGATCTATGAAGTCACGGCAACCCCGAATGAAATGTCTGAACCTCCAAGCGGTGCGATCAGGCAGGAGCGTTGGGAAGGTGCCAACCTGAGCGAGAAATCGAGCAATAAGAGGATTTGATGTGCAAAGAATATCAAGTCCGCAGTATGATTGCTACGGACTTTTCTTTTGTTTTCAACCAGCTTTAATATTTTAACGTAGGAGGATTTTCATGGAAAAGTTACTGTTTACATCTGAGTCTGTAACCGAAGGCCATCCGGACAAAATGTGCGATGCGATTTCAGATGCGATTCTGGATGCTCTGATGGAGAAGGACCCGATGAGCCGTGTAGCATGTGAGACTTGCTGTACGACCGGTCTTGTTATGGTAATGGGAGAGGTTACCACAAATGCATATGTCGATATTCAGAAAATTGTTCGTGAGACGATTCGTGAGATCGGATATGACCGTGCAAAGTATGGTTTTGACTGCGATACCTGTGGCGTTATGGTTGCACTTGACGAGCAGTCTTCCGATATCGCTCTCGGCGTTGACAAGGCACTTGAGGCAAAGGAAAATGCAATGGATGACGATGCCCTCGATGCAATTGGTGCAGGAGATCAGGGTATGATGTTCGGTTATGCAACGAATGAGACCGAGGAGTACATGCCGTACCCGATCGCTCTGGCTCACAAGCTTGCAAGACGTCTGACTGAGGTTCGTAAGAACGGAACCCTTCCGTATCTTCGTCCGGATGGAAAGACCCAGGTAACCGTAGAGTACGATGAGAACGGCAAGCCGATCCGTCTGGATACCGTTGTTCTTTCTACCCAACATGATGAGAATGTAACTCAGGAGCAGATTCATGAGGATATCCGCAAGTATGTATTCGATGTAGTTCTTCCGTCCGGAATGGTAGATGAGGAGACGAAGTACTATGTAAATCCGACCGGTCGTTTCGTAATCGGTGGACCTCACGGAGACAGCGGTCTGACCGGACGTAAGATTATCGTAGACACCTACGGTGGATATGCTCGTCACGGCGGTGGCGCATTCTCCGGAAAGGACTGCACAAAGGTAGACCGTTCCGCTGCATACGCAGCTCGTTATGCAGCAAAGAACCTTGTTGCAGCAGGACTGGCTGACAAGTGCGAGATCCAGCTTGCATATGCAATTGGTGTTGCACATCCGATGTCTGTTCGCGTAGATACCTTCGGAACCGGAAAGCTCAGCGATGAGAAACTGGTTGAGATCGTTCGTGAGAACTTTGATCTGCGTCCGGCAGGAATCATCAAGATGCTTGACCTTCGTCGTCCGATCTACCGCCAGACCGCAGCTTACGGTCACTTTGGAAGAACCGATGTTGATCTGCCGTGGGAGAGAGTGGACAAGGTAGAGGCTCTGAAGAAGTATCTGTAAGAGCATGACTGGATTGTGATCGTGATTAGATCATAATTAGATAGGAATGTAATAGAAATCGTTATGGCAGGAAAAGTCTGAGGGCTTTTCCTGCTTTTTCTATATTAACGAGTATATATTCGGCTGGATTTTGGGGAGGAGATGTGCTAACGTGTAATGGAATGGCAAAAGATTCAAAAACACATAACTCAAAGTATATGTCCTCTCCGCTGCAGGTGAGGATATTAATGGAGGGTACTCATGGAGAAGGAGGAGAAAAGACGATGAAATACGATTTTACAATAGTTATGGATCGGCATGGAAAAGATGCGATTGCCGTGGATTCGCTTGGAAAAGAGGGGGTTCCGGGGGCACCGAAGGAGGGCTTTGACGCGATTCCAATGTGGGTGGCAGATATGAACTTTGCGACGGTTCCGACTGTTCAGCAGGAGATGATTGAGCGGGCAAGTCATCCGGCATTTGGATATTTTGAACCGCGCGAGGAGTATTTTTCTTCGATTATCAAGTGGCAGGAGACGAGAAATGGAGCGAAGGGACTTGAGAAGAAGCATATCGGATATGAGAATGGTGTGCTTGGCGGACTGATCTCTGTGGTTTCAGCATTCAGTGCACCGGGAGATGCGATTCTGCTCCACAGCCCGACTTATATCGGATTTACGAGGTGTATTGAGAATTCAGGAAGAAAGATTATTCTCTCCCCATTGAAGAAAGATGAGAATGGAGTCTGGCGGATGGACTATGAGGACATGGAGGCGAAGATTCAGAAGAATAGGATTCATCTGGCAGTTTTCTGCAATCCGCATAATCCGTGTGGTCGTGTGTGGGAGAAAGATGAGATTGAGAAGGCGATGGAAGTGTACAAGCGCAATTCCTGCGTCGTAATTTCCGATGAAATCTGGTCAGATCTCATGCTCAATGGAAGCAAGCATACGCCGACCCAGTCAGTCAGCGAGGATGCGAGAGATCGGACGATCGCGCTCTATGCACCGTCAAAGACGTTTAACCTTGCAGGGCTGATCGGTTCTTATCACATCATTTACAATGACTATCTGAGAGATCGTGTTCTGGCGCAGAGCAGTAAGTGCCATTACAATGAGATGAATCTGATGAGCATGTATGCGCTGATCGGTGCTTACCGTCCGGAGGGATATGAGTGGGTTGATGAGTTGTGCGAGGTGCTGTCAGAGAACGTCAATTATGCGTATGACTATATCCAGGATCATATCGACGGTGTGGAAGTGTCCAAACCGCAGGGAACTTATATGCTGTTTCTCGACTGTACGAAATGGTGTGAGAAGCATGAAGAGAGCCTCGATGAGCTGCTTCGAGCTGGTTGGGATGTCGGAGTTGCATGGCAGGATGGACGCCCGTTCCACGGTTCTTGCAGTATCCGCATGAATTTGGCGTCCCCGAAGAGCCAGATTGAGAAGGCATTTGAGCGTTTGAGTCAGTATGTGTTCTAATCCGGCTGTTCTCTGATGTGTATTTTTGAAAACAATGAGAAAAATTGTCATTTACTGTTTGATTTTTTACTCTTCACTGATATAATACAAATGAGAAAAATAATCGTTAAAAAATAAACATGAGTAACTGATCAGTATCTTTGCAGTTACGAACAGGGTCAATTATCAGGAGGAGAGAGAAGAGAATGAGAGGAGTCGAGACACGAATCCAGGAAATCCGTCATAGAATATTCAGAGAGGTAGCCCGCATGGCTTATCATACCGAGTGGCCGGTAGACAAGCGTATTGAGGAACTGCCGTACAAGATCATTCCGGGAGAGGTAGGAAACTTCCGAAATGATGTATTTCTGGAGAGAGCAATCGTTGGAGAGCGTCTTCGTCTGGCAATGGGTCTTCCGGCAAGAGGTGCAGCAGAGCATGCACTGATTTCTGACAATATTGAGGCGGCTGACCGTCCGGAGACTTATTACACCCCGCCACTGATCAATGTTATCAAGTTTGCATGTAATGCCTGTGCACCGAAGCGCGTAACGGTGACAGAGGGATGTCAGGGCTGTCTGGCACATCCGTGTGTGGAGGTATGTCCAAAGAATGCAGTCAGCCTTGACCGCACAACGGGTCGTTCTCATATTGATCAGGATGCCTGCATCAAGTGTGGTCGTTGTGCAACCGTCTGCTCTTACAATGCAATCATTGTTCAGGAGCGTCCGTGTGCCGCTGCCTGTGGAATGGATGCAATCGGATCTGATGCAAATGGTAAGGCAGATATCAACTATGAGAAGTGTGTATCCTGTGGTCAGTGTCTTGTAAACTGCCCGTTTGGAGCGATTGCGGACAAGTCTCAGATTTTCCAGGTTATCCGTGCAATCCAGTCTGGTGAGCAGGTATATGCAGCAGTTGCACCAGCATTCGTAGGTCAGTTTGGACCGAAGGTAACTCCGGGAAAACTGCGTTCTGCAATGAAGGCACTTGGATTTACGGATGTATTTGAGGTAGCAATCGGAGCAGATTTGTGTGCAACTCAGGAGGCAATTGACTTTGTAAATGAAGTTCCGGAGAAACTGCCATTCATGGCAACTTCCTGTTGTCCGGCATGGTCAATGATGGCAAAGAAACTCTTCCCGAAGAATGCAAATAGCATCTCGATGGCATTGACCCCGATGACTCTGACAGCAAGACTGATCAAGCGTCATAATGAGAATGCAAAGGTAGTCTTTATCGGACCGTGCGCAGCAAAGAAGCTCGAGGCAATGCGTACCGATATTCGAAGCGATGTGGACTTTGTTCTGACCTTTGAGGAGATGGCGGGCGTTTTTGATGCAAAGCATGTAGATCTTGAGACGATCGAGGAAGATCCGAACGGTGTCAACGATGCTTCGACTGATGGACGTAATTTTGCAGTTGCAGGCGGTGTTGCACAGTCTGTTGTTAATGTCATTAAGGAAAAGTTCCCGGATAGAGAGATCAAGATCGCAAATGCAGAGGGTCTGAAGGATTGTCGAAAGCTGTTGACGCTGGCAAGTGCTGGCAAGTACAACGGCTATCTGCTTGAGGGTATGGCATGTCCGGGTGGATGTGTAGCAGGTGCAGGTACGATGCAGCCGATCAAGAAGTCTCAGGTTGCAGTCAACCAGTACGCTTCCAAGGCAAACCATAAGACATCCAATGAGACCGAGCATGTAAAAGAGCTTGATAAGCTGGTAGATTAATTTGAAATGAGACAGGCGAATAAAGGAATTATATAAATGGGGCGGAAGATTCTTATAAATCGAATCTTCCGCCCTGTTTTTACATTATCAGGCGTTTTTCTTAAAAAGAGTACTGACGATCAGCGAGAATGTAACAATCGATGAACCAATGCTGTCGATCATGACATCGGTAATTCTCGCGGAGCGGTCCGGAACGAAATACTGGTGGAATTCGTCGGTGCAGGCATAGCAGACTGTGATCAGAAATGCCGTCAGCGCCCATCTCTTTCGAGAAAATTTGCGTGGAGAAAGACCGAGGAGAACAGTCAGATAGAGGATCGTGTACTCGGTCACATGGGCGGTTTTTCGCAGAAGGAATTCTAAGCGGGCAAGCAATAAGAGATTCGGTTCTGAATTTGGAACGCTCGGGAAAAAGCGAGAGATCGCAAGCAAAATCTCGTGAAGAAGAGATCCGCTCAGTTTAGAAGAGTCTTCGCCTGGTTGACTGGAAAAGAAAAAGATAAGTCCAGCCATGATGAGGGCGGGAATCCAGAATCGGAATTCCGAGAATGTTAAAGTTCTTTTTTTATTTGTTGTCATGAAAATCAAAGTCCTTTCTTATTATCCATATACAGCAATAATTATTGTTCATATATTGTACAAACTGGAATGGATTTTTGTACAGCAACAACATTATAACATGGATTACAGAAATGTCCTCTTTTTTCTTGCGTTCCGTTAGTTGGTATGATAGGATGAGTTACAGTTTACAGGAGATGTTGGCATGACACAAGAATATGCCAAGGCACATTCTTTTTGTGAAACAGCTAGTCGGATGAAGCAATAGGGAAAATGGATACGAAAGGTAAGGTGGAAAACATGTGGAAGTATGTTTGGAAAGATATTCTGGAGCAGGCGTGTTTTCTTCCTGTAACGGCTGTTTTGGCGCTGATTTATTATAGTCTCAGGCGGGCGATTGTTAAGAGAAGAGGAATGTTAAACCGAGAAACGAAACGACAGCTTTTTTGGAAAGCGTGTATGGCAATGTATCTGATGATGCTCGTTCAGATCACTCTTCTTGAGCGCGAGGCTGGATCGAGAACAAAGGTCAGCCTGAAACTGTTTGAGACCTTTGGTGGTCCGATGGCAAATGCCTTTGTTGTAGAAAATGTCCTTCTTTTTATGCCATATGGCTTCCTGCTTCCTCAAATTTGGAAAAGTTTTGGCAAGATGAGAATTTCCCGCCAAATGCCTGTATGTACGATAATTGGATTTTTCAGCAGTTTAATGATCGAATGTACTCAGCTTGTGACACAGAGAGGATTTTTTCAGGTCGATGATATTATGACAAATACAATCGGAATGGTTTGTGGCTGGACTGTTTACCAGATTGTTCGTAAAATAATATTTAAGTGATAGATTTATTGTGTTTGTAATTTTTTTCATGGTATATTTTTTATCAGTATTATCTCAGCGACGAGGGCGAAAAAGATCCTGCAAACCCGTGTGAGACGCTGGTCCTTAGATCGTGTATTTTACGATCTTACGCACCACTGCGTCGAACCCGGAGCGAGAGCGAGTTTGTAGGACTTCTTTCGCCATGAGGAGCGTGCAAGAGAACAACCAGCCACAACTTTACACTTGCACGCCTCGGGTAGATATGATATAATCTGATAGAATTGCAATACTTGAACGAATATAGGAGGCGAGAGATATGAAGCACGTTAAGACTTTAACCAATAAGACCCTGAAGGAGTCCATGAAGAAGGGCGGATGTGGCGAGTGCCAGACTTCCTGCCAGTCTGCATGTAAGACTTCCTGCACCGTAGGCAACCAGGCTTGCGAGAACGCAAACAGATAAGACTGCCTGAAATTTCAGGTGTCACAACGCGATAAGGCGGATGAGAAAGACCCCTATTGATGTATGATGATAGGGGTCTTTTGCGTGCCGTCCAGAATAGTAAGGAGAATATAAGTGATTCATCAGTATAAAAATAATGGTTACAACATCGTGATGGATATTGCCAGCGGATCAGTTCATGTTGTGGACGATGTCGTTTATGACGCAATTGCCATGCTTGAGCCGGCAATCGGTGAGATCGAGTCCGCTATGCCGATCCCGGCAGAAGCCCGCGCAGAGGCAAAGCAGAAGCTGTCTGAGATATATCCGGAGGCAGATGTTGAGGAGGCTCTGAGCGATGTTCAGGAGCTGATTGACGCAGAGGAGCTGTATACAAAGGACATTTATCACAACTATGTGATGGATTTCAAGAAGAGAAAGACCGTCGTGAAGGCGCTGTGCCTGCATATCGCGCATGACTGTAATTTAGCATGCCGTTATTGCTTTGCGGAGGAGGGCGAGTACCACGGTCGTCGTGCCCTGATGAGCTTTGAGGTCGGCAAGAAGGCTTTGGATTTCCTGATTGCAAACTCCGGAAACCGAAGAAATCTGGAGGTCGATTTCTTCGGCGGAGAACCGCTCATGAACTGGAACGTTGTAAAACAGCTTGTTGAGTACGGTCGTTCCCAGGAGGAGCCACACAACAAGAAGTTCCGCTTTACTCTGACGACAAACGGTGTACTCTTAAATGATGAGATCATGGAGTTCTGTAACCGTGAGATGGCGAACGTTGTCCTAAGTCTGGACGGACGAAAGGAAGTCAACGATCGCATGCGTCCGACGAGAAACGGTCACGGAAGCAGTTACGAAATCATTGTTCCGAAGTTCCAGAAATTTGCAAAGAGCCGTGAGGACAGAGATTACTATGTGCGCGGAACCTTTACCCGCAATAACCTCGATTTCAGCGAGGATGTAAAGCATTACGCAGATCTCGGATTTGAACAGCTTTCCATGGAGCCGGTTGTCGCAGCACCGGAAGAGCCGTACTCGATCCGCGAGGAAGATCTCCCGCAGATTCTTGAGGAGTACGATCGCCTTGCAGTAGAGTACTTAAAGCGCAGGAAAGAGGGAAAAGGATTTAACTTCTTCCACTTTATGATTGATTTGAGCCAGGGACCGTGTGTGGCAAAGCGCCTCTCCGGTTGTGGTTCAGGAACGGAGTACCTTGCAGTTACTCCGTGGGGAGATTTCTATCCGTGCCATCAGTTCGTCGGCAATGAGAAGTTCCTCATGGGAAATGTGGATACCGGAATCGTTCGCGAGGACATTCGCGATGAGTTTAAGCTCTGTAACGTATATGCAAAGGAAAAATGCCGGGATTGCTTCGCTCGCTTCTATTGCAGTGGTGGATGCGCAGCAAATTCCTACAATTTCCACGGAAAAATCACGGACACTTATGACATCGGATGCGAAATGCAGAAGAAGAGAATTGAGTGTGCGATTATGATTAAAGCTGCGCTTGCTGACGAGGACTAATCGTCAGCCGGTGCAGTCGCCGTGGAGAGGAGAATCCTTTGACGGCGGAAAGGAGACAACATGAAGAACAGCAAGACAAAGGGTCTGATTGGTCTGCTGATTCTGCTGGTGGCAGTTGTCGGTTTCGGATTTCTCGGTTATAAGACTGTTGGAGATGTGAAGCTCGGACTGGACCTTGCCGGCGGTGTCAGCATCACCTATCAGGCGGTGGAGGACAATCCTTCTTCCGAGGAGATGTCCGATACCATCTACAAACTTCAGCAGAGAGTGCAGAATTACAGCACAGAGGCTGAGGTTTACCAGGAGGGCAGTAATCGAATCAACATCGATATTCCGGGTGTGAGCGATGCGAATGCCATTCTGGAAGAACTCGGAAAGCCGGGTTCTCTGACGTTTACCGATGAGAGCGGAAATGTGCTCTTAACCGGAGATCAGGTGGCAACTGCAAAGGCAGGAATCATCGATCAGAAGAACGGTCAGAAGAGTTATGTCGTAAGCCTGACATTTACGGACGAGGGAACAAAGACGTTCGCAGATGCAACGACAGCAAATGTCGGAAAGAGAATCGCAATCATTTACGACGGACAGGTTTACTCCGCTCCGCTTGTCCGCGAGGCAATCACCGGAGGTCAGTGCCAGATCGATGGAATGGCTTCCTACGAGGAGGCTGAGAACCTGGCATCCACGATCCGTATCGGTTCCCTTTCTCTCGAACTTGAAGAACTGCGTTCCAACGTGGTAGGCGCAAAGCTGGGACAGGAAGCGATCTCGACAAGCCTCAAGGCAGGTGCAGTCGGATTTGCAATCCTTGTCGTATTTATGCTTGTCGTTTACCTGCTTCCGGGTCTGTCCGCTGTGATCGCCCTGACTCTGTATGTAGGACTTGTGGTTCTTCTGCTGGCAGCTTTTGAGGTGACATTGACTCTGCCGGGAATCGCAGGAATCATCCTGTCAGTCGGCATGGCAGTTGATGCAAATGTCATCATCTTTACCCGTATCAAGGAGGAGATCGGTCTTGGTCACTCCGTTCAGAATGCGATCAAGGCAGGATTTGCAAAAGCGCTCTCCGCAATCGTTGACGGAAACGTGACGACGCTGATTGCCGCTGTGGTTCTGTATTTCCGCGGTTCCGGTACGGTAAAGGGATTTGCAACGACTCTGGCAATCGGTATCGTTCTGTCGATGTTTACCGCCCTCGTTGTGACGAGAGGAGCTCTTTATGCATTCTATGCACTCGGACTTCAGAGCCCGAAGCTCTACGGCAGTAAGACGACGAAGAAGGTTTACAATGTCTTAAAGATCCGCAAGGCAGTTTTTGCGATCTCTGTTCTGATCCTTTTGGCAGGCGGAGCTGGCATGGGAATCAACAATTCCAAGACAGGTCATCTCTTCCATTACAGCATGGACTTCACCGGTGGTACTTCCACAAGTGTGACCTTCAATGAGGAGATGTCTCTTGAGGATATTTCTTCAAAGGTCGTTCCGGTTGTTGAAAAAGTGACCGGAGATGCCGATGTGCAGACCCAGAAGGTTGCAGGAACGAGTGAGGTTATCATCAAGACGAAGACGCTGAATGTCGATCAGAGACAGGCACTCGAGGAAGAGCTTGTAAACGAGTTTGGCGTGGACGGAAGCAAGATCACAGCTGAGAGCATTTCCGGCGCAGTCAGCACGGAGATGAAGCGTGATGCCGCAGTTGCACTCGCAATTGCAGGTGTTCTGATGCTTCTCTACATCTGGGCTCGTTTCCGCGACATCCGTCTGGCAGCAAGCTCCGTCATCGCACTGATGCACGATGTTCTCGTCGTTGTCTCCTGTTATGCACTGTTTGGATGGTCGGTTGGATCTACGTTTATCGCCTGTGTCCTGACGATTGTGGGATACTCGATCAACGCGACGATCGTAATTTTTGACCGTATCCGTGAAAATCTGGCAATTCAGGGCAAGAGAACGCTCGAGGAAGTTGTCAACACAAGTATCACTGAGACCCTGACCCGAAGCATCAACACTTCTCTGACCACATTTGTGATGGTTCTGGCTCTCTACATTATGGGAGTTTCCTCCATCCGTGAGTTTGCACTTCCGTTGATGGTTGGCGTTATGTGCGGTACCTATTCTTCTGTATGCCTGTCCGGTTCCCTCTGGTATGAGCTGACAGTTCGGAAGAACAAGAAGGTGGCTGAGGCGAAGGCACAAGCAAAGAAAGCAAAGGCAAAGAAATGAAATACAAACTGATTACTACGGATGGACGCGCAAAGCGTGCCGAGGTGGAGACTGTTCACGGAACCGTCCAGACGCCGTTGTTTATGAACGTAGGTACGGTGGCTGCAATCAAAGGCGCAGTTTCCACCGATGACCTGCGCCAGATCGGCACTCAGGTGGAGCTTTCCAACACCTACCATCTGCATGTGCGCACCGGTGACAAGCTGATCAAACAGTTTGGCGGTCTGCACAAGTTTATGAACTGGGATCGCCCGATCCTCACGGACTCCGGCGGATTTCAGGTTTTCTCCCTTGCAGGTTTAAGAAAGATCAAGGAGGAAGGCGTTTACTTCCAGTCTCATATCGATGGTCATAAGATCTTTATGGGACCGGAGGAGAGCATGCAGATTCAGTCGAATCTCGCTTCCACGATTGCGATGGCATTTGATGAGTGTCCGCCGAGCCATGCAGAGCGCTCTTACATTCAGAATTCGGTAGAACGGACGACGAGATGGCTTGAGCGCTGTAAGAAAGAGATGGCTCGCTTAAATTCTCTGCCGGATACGATCAACAAAGAACAGCTCCTGTTTGGTATCAATCAGGGTGGTGTTGTCGATGAGATCCGAATTGCTCATGCAAAGACGATCGCAGATATGGATCTCGATGGCTATGCAATCGGTGGACTTGCAGTCGGAGAGACGCATGAGGAGATGTATCACATCCTCGATGTGACCGTTCCTCACCTTCCGCAGAACAAGCCGACTTACCTCATGGGTGTCGGAACTCCTGCGAACATTCTGGAGGCAGTGGACAGGGGCGTAGACTTCTTTGACTGTGTATACCCGTCAAGAAATGGTCGTCACAGCCATGTATACACGAATCATGGAAAGCTGAATCTGCTGAACCAGAAATATGAACTGGACCCTCGTCCAATCGAGGAGGGATGCCAGTGTCCGGCATGCCGTTCTTACAGCAGAGCGTATATTCGTCATCTGTTCAAGGCGAAAGAAATGCTCGGAATGAGATTATGTGTCTTGCATAATCTGTACTTTTATAATACAATGATGACGGAGATTCGCGAAGCGATCGAACAGCACCGCTATGCAGCCTATAAAGCAGAAAAGCTGGCAGGAATGGAAGCGGGAGAATAAGGAGGAGTTTGTATCATGTTACAGGCAACAGGAATGTCTATGCCGCTTCTGGTGGGTTATATTATTTTCTTTTGTGCTCTGATGTATTTTACGGCAATTCGCCCACAGCAGAAAGAGAAGAAGAAACAGGAAGAGCTGATTGCTTCCGTAGCAGTAGGCGATACTGTTCTGACAAGCAGTGGTTTTTACGGTGTGATCATCGATATGACAGACGATACGGTAATCGTGGAGTTTGGAAATAACAAGAACTGCCGTATTCCGATGCAGAAGGCAGCGATCGTTCAGATCGAGAAGCCGGAGGCATAAGAATCGCAAAAGTAAGAAAGAAAAGTGGCTTGCGTAACCGTTTCAGTTGCGCAAGCCACTTTCTTTTTTGTATGATAGGAAATTCTTTTTGATAGAAATTTATTTCTCCCATCTTCCGGAAGCACCGCACGGAAGAACAAGTCCGGTTTCCTTTACCGGGAGACCGATTTCCTGAGAGTCCACATGACCGCCGTATTTGGAAACGACCTCAAGAGAGATCATGTAAGTCAGGACAGCCGGAGCGAGACCGGTTGTGTAGGAGTTGATCAGGAAAAACAGCGGATCGTCGGAGAGAAGCTGTGCACACAGCTTGACGAGTGGGTGGATGGCGTCTTCAATTTTCCAGATCTCACCCTTTGGTCCACGGCCGTAGGACGGCGGGTCCATGATGATCGCGTCGTAGTGATTGCCACGGCGGATCTCGCGCTCTACGAATTTCACACAGTCATCGACAAGCCAGCGGATCGGGGCATCTGAGAGACCGGAGGAAATCGCGTTCTCTTTTGCCCAGGCAACCATTCCCTTGGAAGCGTCGACGTGAGTGACGGAAGCTCCTGCTTTTGCAGCTGCGAGAGTCGCACCGCCTGTGTATGCAAAAAGATTTAAGACCTTGATCGGGCGATTTGCCTGACGGATCTTGTCACTGAACCAATCCCAGTTTGCTGCCTGCTCCGGAAAGAGTCCGGTGTGCTTGAAGCTGAACGGTTTTAAGTTGAAGGTGAGTCCACGGTATCCGATCGTCCACTGCTCCGGGAGATCGAAAAACTCCCACTCACCGCCACCCTTTGCGCTGCGGTGATAATGACCGTTCATGTGTCTCCATCCCTTGTGCTCGCGCGGAGTGTCCCAGATGACCTGCGGGTCCGGACGAACAAGGAGATAATTTCCCCAACGCTCCAGTTTTTCACCTCTGGAGCAGTCGATTACCTGGTAGTCTTTCCAGTTATCTGCTAACCACATAGTATATCCTGCCTTTCTTTGAGAACCGCGAATATCCTCTCGCGGTAAAATCATTCGTTTTCCATTCGCTTTTAAATCGGAGTATTCTGCCGGAAGTCGAAACATCACTTCTATATAATAAAACAATATAGTGCAATATAGTTAATATAATTATAGAAGAATCTGTTTGCTTACAAATTTGCGATTGTCTTATTATAGCATTGATTGATTGTTTTGGCTACATCACCTTTATACAATCTTGTTGATCGTTGTACGGGTGATTTTTGTAGATGGAATAGAACGCAGAATTGCAGGGATTCTGATTGAAAAATAACAGGTTTTCATTTACCGTAGAAAGCAGGACGTGTATAATAAGGATAAAATAACGTGAGAGGAAGAAGTATGAGAAAAGAAAAATATTTGACGGCGGTGATGCTTGCCACAGCATTATCGATCAGTTTTGGAGTACCTGCATGGGCTTCCGGGTGGACGCAGGAAAATGGAACCTGGGTATATTATGGAGTAAACGATACTCGTGTGACGAATGCATGGCGTCAGGGCGCGGACGGAGCGATGCGCTATCTCGACAGCAACGGACAGATGGCAGTCAGTTCCTGGGTCGATGATGACAACAGTTATGTGGATGAAAACGGAATCCGGATTTCCGATAAATGGCTTCAGGTTGAGAATTCTTCTAAGACATCCGGATATGATTACTATTATTTTAATCAGAGTGGCAAATGCGTAAAGAGCAAATGGGAGAAAATTGACGGCAAGTGGTATTACTTTGATGAGAAGGGCATCATGCAGACAGGCTGGATTGACGATAACCGATATTATTCCGATGAAAATGGTGTGATGCTCACAGGATGGCAGAAACTTGATCCGCCGGAAGATGAGAAGGATAGCTATAAACGTCCGGCACCGTGGGAAACGGATGACGGAAAGAAATGGTATTATTTTGGAAGTACAGGAAAGAAAGTTCTGCCGGATGAGAAGAAGGACAACATCAGTCAGAAGAAAATCGGTGGTTCCTATTATTGCCTTGATGAGTATGGAGCCATGCAGACAGGTTGGGTATGTGTGACCGGATCGGATTCGGATAATATTGCCGACTATCGCTATGTGGATGAGAATGGTCAGGTCAAAACGGGCTGGTACTCAATCAATCCGCCGGAAGATCTTCAGGGACAGTACGACCACGATGTCGAGTGGTTCTATTTCAACAGCAAGGGTGTGCCGAAGACGGGGCCGGAGCGTGGAGGTGCCAAGAAGAATGATTTTTCAAAAATTGGAGGAAATACCTATCTATTTGATGAGAGAGGAGTGCCGGTCTATGGGGTACAGAAAATCTACTCGGGAAGTGATGGGGATTCTTACACCGCCTACTATTTTGGAGACCGCAGTCAGAGCTGTCTCTTAAAAGGAAAGTTTACGCTCGATGAGGCTGGCGATCAGGTGAATTATTATTTCGCTCCAGGCGGAGAGGGTTACACCGGAGTGAAGGATAATTCTCTATATTATATGGGAAAACTCCAGAAAGCCGACAGTGGGGATCAGTATACAGTTTTCTCGATTCCACAGGGAAATCGCTACAACAATTATGTCGTCAATACATCCGGAAAGATTGTGAAGAATACAACTGTAAAAGACAAGACAGGAACGAAATATAAGACAAACAGCAGTGGAATCCTCGTGAAAGAAGATGACGAGGTTGTAAGCGGAGGCGATTACACCGAGCCGAGAGAGCCGGAGTGGAGCGCTTGGAGCGAGTAAAGCGAAGGGGAAGCATATTTATATTCAGTATATAATGGGGCGCGCCTCCGGCGAAATAAGGTGTGCAAACTCGTTCTCACACGGGTTTGCCCATCCTTTTTTGCCTACGTCGCGCCAGACAATGTATCCATAAAAAAACATAAAAATAATTTAAAAACCGCTTGCAATTTCCAAAAAGACATGCTATTATAGGGGAGCTGTGACATGATAGCGATGAAACGAGAGGTTGCTACCTAGGATGAGGTAGGTTTTCCGCGGAGCGAATGTCAAGTTAGGAAACTGACGACAAGTCACTGTACAAATTGAACAGCTGTAATTAAGATCGAGATTAAGTATCGAGAGATAGAGTAATGCAGTAACGCAGTGTGGGGTCTAGGGCGACACACACGGAGAAGTGTACAGTCACCGCTTGTCGTACTTCGAATGAAAAGTGCGAAAAGGAGGCGACTTTTTTTATGGCAAGTCAAGTAATGAGAATCACGTTAAAGGCTTACGATCACCAGCTGGTTGATCAGTCTGCCGGAAAAATTATCGAGACCGTAAAGAAAACAGGAGCACAGGTGAGCGGACCGGTGCCGTTACCGACCAAGAAAGAGGTTGTAACAATTCTGAGAGCGGTACACAAGTACAAAGATTCCAGAGAGCAGTTCGAGCAGAGAACTCACAAGAGACTGATTGATATCACCACCCCGAGCCAGAAGACCGTAGATGCACTGTCTAAGCTGGAAATGCCGGCTGGTGTTTATATCGATATCAAAATGAAGCAGAAATAAGACTTTAGTATGATTGCCAAAAAAGGTAATCCGCTGTAAGGAGGAAATGAAATGAAGAAAGCTATCTTAGCTACCAAAGTCGGAATGACCCAGATCTTCAACGAAGACGGTGTACTGGTTCCGGTAACGGTTCTTCAGGCTGGTCCGTGCGTAGTAACGCAGGTTAAGACCATGGAGAACGATGGCTACAAGGCCGTACAGGTTGGTTTTGTTGACAAGAGAGAGAAACTGGTTAGCAAGCCGGTAAAGGGACACTTCGACAAGGCTGGTGTTTCTTATAAGAGATTTATCAGAGAGTTCCGTTTTGAGAACGCAGAAGATTACTCCGTAAAGGACGAGATCAAGGCTGACATCTTCGCTGCTGGCGATAAGATCGATGCAACTGCTGTTTCTAAGGGAAAAGGTTTCCAGGGCGCGATCAAGAGATTTGGTCAGCACAGAGGACCGATGGCTCATGGTTCTAAGTTCCATCGTCATCAGGGTTCCAACGGTGCATGTTCCGATCCGAGCAAGGTATTCAAGGGTAAGGGAATGCCGGGTCACATGGGAAGCAAGCAGGTAACCGTTCAGAATCTTCAGGTTGTCAGAGTTGACGCTGAGAATAATCTGATTCTGGTTAAGGGCGCTGTTCCAGGACCGAAGAAATCTTTAGTAACGCTGAAAGAAACAGTGAAGGCTAGCAAGTAAGCCTTGACGAGAAAGGAGGAACACACAGATGGCAAACGTATCTGTTTACAATATGGAAGGTAATGAAGTCGGCAAGATCGACTTAAACGATGCGGTGTTTGGTGTTGAAGTAAATGAGCACCTGGTACACCTTGCAGTAGTTGCTCAGCTTGCAAACAAGCGTCAGGGCACTCAGAAGGCAAAGACCCGCTCTGAGGTATCTGGAGGCGGAAGAAAGCCGTGGAGACAGAAGGGAACCGGTCATGCAAGACAGGGTTCAACCAGATCTCCGCAGTGGAAGGGCGGCGGTACCGTATTTGCTCCGGTTCCGAGAGACTACACCATCACCCTGAACAAGAAGGAGAAGAGAGCAGCTCTGAAGTCTGCACTGACCACCCGCGTTCAGGAGAACAAGTTCATCGTTGTTGATGAGCTGAAGCTTGACGAGATCAAGACCAAGAAGTTCCAGACCGTTCTGAACAACCTGAAGGTTTCCAAGGCTCTGGTTGTTATCGGCGAGGACAGCGAGAACGTAGTTAAGTCCGCTAAGAATATCCCGTCTGTAAAGACTGCTTATGTTAATACGATCAACGTATATGACATTCTGAAGTACAACACAGTAGTAGCTACCAAGACTGCTGTCGCAAACATCGAGGAGGTGTACGCATAATGGCAAACGTTCAGTATTTTGATGTCATTCTCAAGCCGGTTATCACCGAGAAGAGCATGAACGCAATGGCTACGAAGAAATATACTTTCCTGGTACACACCGATGCTAACAAGGCTATGATCAAGGATGCCGTTGAGAAGATGTTCCCGGGCACCAAGGTTAAGAGTGTAAATACCATGAACAACGAAGGCAAGAACAAGAGAAGAGGAATGACCTTCGGTAAGACCGCAGCAACCAAGAAGGCTATCGTTCAGCTGACTGAGGATAGCAAGGAGATCGAGGTATTCGCTGGTCTGTAAGGTATTGAAAATTCATCGCTCAGCCAATCGGCTTTGCGATGAACTTATGTAAAATATACGGCGTAGTGATGATTACGAGACTATACTGTGCCGTGATAAAGAAACACGCGAAGCTGTTGCGAAGCGTGTGAAAGTTTGAAAGGAGAACGTCATGGGAATTAAAACATACCGCCCATATACACCGTCCAGAAGACATATGACCGGTTCTGACTTCGCTGAGATCACGAAGACCACTCCGGAGAAGTCTCTGGTTACTTCTTTAAAGAAGAATGCAGGACGTAACAATCAGGGTAAGATCACTGTGAGACATCGTGGAGGTGGCTCCAGAAGAAAATATAGAATCATCGATTTTAAGAGAAACAGCAAAGACGGTATTCCGGCAACTGTAATCGGTATCGAGTACGATCCGAACAGAACCGCTAACATCGCACTGATCTGCTATGCAGATGGAACCAAGGCTTATATCCTTGCTCCGGCTGGTTTGACCGACGGAATGAAGGTTATGAGTGGCGTTGAGGCTGAGGCTAAAGTAGGTAACTGCTTACCGCTGGCTAACATTCCGGTTGGTACTCAGATCCACAACATCGAGCTGTACCCGGGTAAGGGTGGTCAGCTGGTTCGTTCCGCTGGTAACGCTGCACAGCTGATGGCTAAGGAAGGTAAGTACGCTACTCTGAGACTTCCGTCCGGCGAGATGAGAATGGTTCCGATCGCATGCCGCGCAACTATCGGTGTTGTAGGTAACGGCGAGCACAACCTGGTTAATATCGGTAAGGCTGGAAGAAAACGCCATATGGGAATTCGTCCTACCGTTCGCGGTTCCGTTATGAACCCGAATGACCATCCGCATGGTGGTGGTGAAGGTAAGACTGGTATCGGCCGTCCGGGTCCGTGCACTCCTTGGGGCAAGCCTGCTCTGGGACTGAAGACCCGCAAGAAGAACAAGCAGTCTAATAAGCTGATTGTAAGAAGACGTAACGGCAAGACCATTAAATAATTGAAGGAGGAAGACACCTATGGCACGTTCATTAAAAAAAGGACCATTTGCTGACGCGCACCTGCTGAAAAAGGTTGACGCGCAGAACGCATCGGGACAGAAGCAGGTTATCAAGACCTGGTCTCGTCGTTCTACTATCTTCCCGCAGATGGTTGGACATACAATTGCAGTTCATGACGGTAGAAAGCATGTTCCGGTATATGTTACCGAGGATATGGTAGGCCACAAGCTTGGTGAGTTCGTAGCTACCAGAACCTACAGAGGACATGGTAAAGACGAGAAGAAGACCAAACGTTAATCGGCATGAGCGAAAGGAGGTAATTTAGCAATGGCTAAAGGACATAGAAGTCAGATTAAGAGAGAAAGAAATGCCCAGAAGGATACCAGACCAAGCGCAAAGCTGTCTTACGCTCGTGTATCCGTTCAGAAGGCTTGCTTCGTATTAGATGCCATCAGAGGCAAAGATGTGCAGACCGCACTTGGTATTGTAACTTATAATCCCAGATATGCTTCTTCCCTGATTCGGAAGCTGCTTGAGTCTGCTGTTGCAAATGCAGTAAACAACAACAACATGGACCCGGCTAAGCTTTACGTAGAAGAATGCTATGCAAACAACGGCCCGATCATGAAGAGAGTACACCCGAGAGCACAGGGACGTGCTTACAGAATCGAGAAGAGAATGAGCCACATTACCGTTGTTCTGAATGAGAGATAAATAGGAGGCAATTATGGGACAGAAAGTTAATCCGCACGGCATCAGAGTCGGCGTTATTAAAGACTGGGATTCCAAGTGGTATGCAGAAGGCAACTTCGCAGACAACCTGGTAGAAGATTACAACATCCGTACCTTCCTCAAGAAGAAGCTGTACAGCGCTGGTATCTCCAAGATCGAGATCGAGCGTGCTTCTGACAGAGTTAAGATCATCGTTTTCACCGCAAAGCCGGGCGTAGTTATCGGTAAGGGTGGTTCTGAGATCGAGAAGCTGAAAGCTGAAGTTCAGAAGATGACCGACAAGAAGGTATTCATCGATATCAAAGAGATCAAGAGACCGGATCGTGACGCTCAGCTCGTTGCTGAGAACATCGCACAGCAGCTGGAGAACCGTGTGTCCTTCCGTCGTGCAATGAAGTCTACCATGGGTCGTTCCATGAAGACCGGTATCAAGGGAATCAAGACCGCTGTTGGCGGACGTCTTGGCGGTGCGGATATCGCACGTACCGAGTTCTACAGCGAGGGAACTATTCCGCTGCAGACCCTGAGAGCAGATATTGACTATGGTTTCGCTGAGGCAGATACCACCTACGGCAAGCTTGGCGTTAAGGTTTGGATCTACAAAGGCGAGGTACTTCCGACTAGAGGAAAAAAGGAAGGGAGCGATAAATAATGTTAATGCCGAAGAGAGTAAAGCGCCGCAAACAGTTCCGTGGAACTATGGCTGGTAAGGCTTTAAGAGGAAATAAGATTAACTATGGTGAGTTCGGTCTGGTAGCAACTGAGCCGTGCTGGATCAAGTCCAATCAGATCGAGGCAGCTCGTGTAGCTATGACCCGTTACATCAAGCGTGGTG
>ERZ1106915.1097-NODE-1097-length-26993-cov-6.932252_pt1 | contig 26993 bp, 19 predicted proteins | sample MGYA00403653_ERZ1106915 | MGnify/ENA primary metagenome ERZ1106915 (study PRJEB35170, sample SAMEA104062404) | human gut metagenome | biome: human gut; feature: human-associated habitat; material: faeces | place: Denmark | collected 2012-06-06 ... | reverse complement strand
TATAACTTGTTATACACGGTTAAGTTCATAAGGCATGTTTTGACACCCGAATCATTATAGAAAATTTCCTGATTATATAAAAATGAGCGGAAGGAGAGTGGCTTGCGAATATTGTTGGCTATGCATTGCAGAGAATTTTACCGTTCTGTTTTTGTATTTTGTAAGTATATAAGTGTGGCAAAAGGAGATGAAATATATGATAAGATTATATAATTCATTAACCAGACAGATGAAAAATAAAAGTACTAATGGTGGTTTTTCACTGATTGAGCTTTTGGTTGTGGTTGCTATTATGGCAGTACTTGTCGGTGTGATTGCGCCTACATATATATCATACATGCATAAGGCGAGAGTAGCTGCAGACTGGGCAAATCTTAGGTCGTATTATACAGTAATACAGGCGGATTACATATCAACCGGAAAATATAATCAGGACATTCTGACTACAGATATGGATCGACCGGATAATTGGCGTTTGACGGAGATTACTTATCCTGATGGAACGAAGGTGAAGATGAAAGATGGATATTTTGCAATAGCTAAAGATGGAAATGAGAGTGGCTACCAGATATCCTACTATTGCAACAAATGCCTTACAGATTGGGATAAGCATGGCAGTACTTGTACAATTGTGATTGGTGATACGAATTAGTATGAAGAGGCATAAACTAAAGCAGCATGCTTTGACAGCTGAACTTTTTATTAAAAATTTGCTGCAGTGCTGAATAAAGTGTTTGACATTTGCATAAAATGCAGATATACTATAAGCCTATGGATTTGTGTTTAACATTTCCGCGCAGCCGGGGAGATAGCGGTGCCCTGTACCTGCAATCCGCTACAGCAGGGGTGATGTCTTTCCTAGGGAAGCCCACAGAGGGGCTGCCCGGTATAAGTGGCGTTGATATCTTGGTCTTACGCAATAGGAATCTGTGAACCATGTCAGGTCGGGAACGAAGCAGCATTAAGCAGAAGCTCTTATGTGACGTGAGGGTGCCGGGGTTGAGTTGGCTGTATCGGTAACGTCCTTTGTGCCTTTTCGAAGAAAGATGCGCGGATTATAAAAATATATTGATAATTTTAAATACCATGGTGAAGTAGAGAACCATGGTATTTTTTTACACTAATGCGAACTAATGTTCGGAAAAAACATTGACAACATATAATACCTAATGTATAATATATGAAAATATATCTTAGGGTTAAAGAAGGGGGTGTTTTATGTGGAAAAGATATATATTGTTTATGAAGAAAGAGAAGAGAGCCGTTTTTGTGGAATTAAAGGTGTATGGAGAAATAGAGAACAGGCTATCGACTTTATGAAGCAGCTGATTAGGAATAATGAGCTATATTCTAAGATAAGTGACATAGACTTTTTTAAAGGGTATGCACAAAGTGATCCGATGTACAATGAAGATATTTATTCTGATTATTATGTGTGGGAATTGGAGGTGAAATAATTTATTTTAAGTTGGAAATCATAAAATATAAAGTGTGCTTTTAAATAAATCTGCTTCATTTAAAAACACACTTTACATAGTCGAATGGAAGGTTTTAATCAAGATAAGGTTTAAGATATTTATTAAAATGCTCTACCAAATATTTTCCATTTACACCCGGACGCCACATAAAGAAATTTTTGTCATATTCATCAAACCAAAATGCGATTTCACGATTCCTTTTCGGATCACGAGTAATGTCACCCTCAAAAACAACCCAGAATGGTAAAATAGATTGATCGGTTATTTTACCAACATTTCTATATGCTTTAATTAATCCTGGAGTAAATAATTTGCACATACGTTCATGTGCATTGCCTCTTCCGGCACTTGGATCTTTTCCCTCAACCCAGCCGTCTTGTCGTTTTATTTCACCGAAAAGAATTTTTCCTGTCTTTATATTTGTAATAGAAAAATCAGGAGATACTCCCCAGCCGCGATTTTGAGCATTTTTCATGGCTTTAGGATCAGGATTATAAATCTGAGATAGAGTTTCATCTGATAATTTTACACTATCGTAAAGATGTTTTAAATCTTTAGGATGATCTGAAATTACATAATTGGTATTTTGAAAGGCTTCGTTAAATACTTCAATTAGATTTTGTTCTGCAATGCCGGATTTGCCAGCAGGACCGGATTCCTTCTGCCAGTTGTCGCGTTGTTTTAGGTTTTCTTTTGCCATTTAGTAACCTCCGTTTTACACAAAATCACATATTTTTAAATAAATCTTCCAGAGTAATTTCAAATCCATCTGCAATTTTTTTTATATTTTTAAGAGATATGTTTCTCTTTCCGGATTCAACAGAAGCGTAGTAAGTACGATCCATGTCTATTTTTAATGCAAATTTCTCCTGGCTATATCCTTTTTCCTGACGTAGTTTTTTGATTCTTAATGCGAAATCATTTGTTATCATTAAATAGTTCACCTCTTTTGAAAATTTTATAATCTATGATGCATATATAACAACGGACTATAAGTAACAAAACGGTTGACTTAGTAAAATATATGGACTATTCTATAATTAAATTAAGAATGAGGTGAAAGAATGAGCCAAAAGAAAAATGTTACAGCGTATTCGATATATAATGTCGAGCAGAAAAAAAGGACAAAGATTAATCCGCTTGAAGATATATACCCTAAATTACCTGAAGAAAAATATGAAGTAATTTATGCAGATCCACCATGGGATTATGGTGGTAAGATGCAGTATGACAAGTCAACAATTAAGGGAGAAAATGAGGGATTTGAAAAGAAAATATTTATTAGCTCAGCTGCTTTTAAATATCCAACTGTCAAGTTGAAACAGTTGAAAGAATTAGATATAAATTCTATTGCGGCGGACGATTGTATTCTTTTTATGTGGACAACGGGACCTCAAATGGCTAATTCAATAGAGTTAGGCACTGCATGGGGATTTGAGTATAAAACAGTTGCATTTGTCTGGGATAAGATGGTGCATAATCCGGGAAGATATACATTAAGTCAGACAGAGTTTGTACTTGCGTTTAAAAAAGGAAAATTTCCACAGCCTCGCGGAGCAAGAAATATAAGACAGATGGTAACAGTACGTCGTGGTGAGCATAGTGTAAAACCAATTGAAATAATTGATGGAATTACGAAGATGTTTCCGACACAAAAGAAAATAGAATTGTTTGCACGTAATAATTATATTGGTTGGGATAATTGGGGACTTGAGATACCGGATGAAAAAATAGAAATAAAAACGGTTGAAGAGCTGGATAAGGAAAAAACTTCAAAAGCGAAAGAAGAATATGTTCAACAGGAATTAGAGTTTGAATATTAAGCAAAATATTTAAACAAAATATGTGTATTGTATGTAAAAGTAATAAAGCTACATTCGTAATCTTGAATGTAGCTTAGGGTTATAAATCTGTTTGGTTTAATGTCTACAGCAAAGTTTAGTTATCGAAATTCGAATGTTTACGCCTTCTTATGCTTATGCCTTCCCCACACATGGTAGAGCACTTCGATGCGGTTATAAATCCAGTAGCCTACAACGCCGAGTTTTTCGACAATAGGGCCACGGTTGCGGTGCATGTTGGTGAAGAGTTCGTAAGGGACGGAAGGTCTTTTGGCTCCGGTCGGGTCTTTTATTGCGGCAATCAGGTCATCATTGCAATGAATGTCGCATGGAAATTCAGTCCATGATGTTCCGATTACTTCAGGACGGTGGGTGTCGGTGCCGGCGGTCTGCGGTTTGTTAAGGCGTATAGCAAGCTCTCTTGCCGATTCGTTAGCTGAATGCTTGGCAACGGAATTGTAGCTTTCTATGAAGTCGAATTTTTCCAAAAATTCCGGGTGAAGCCTTCCAAAGCGTGTGTTCATGAAAGCATAGTAGCCGGTGTCATATGGATGTGCAGGGCCTAGTATTCCGCCGATTGAGTGTACGATTTTTTCAAGGTGAGCTACGGAAAGCCCGCGTATGCCGATAAGACGGGATTTCATAATATCGGAGCCCTTTATTGTATTTGGAAGGATGACAATTATGTGTCCACCGTTTCTTGTGTCATACTCTATTCCTTTTAACACTGTAAAATGTCCGGCTGCGCCGAGTTCATTTTTGATACGCTGCCAGTGCTCATAGCCCTTGTAGGAATTGTGGTCGGTTATGAGCATGCCGTCCACGCCTTTGTTAATAAGTTCGTTTACATAATCTGCTATACCAACGCGGGCATCTATTGAGCCTTCGTTGGTATGGCAGTGCATATCTATTTTCAAGTTTTCTCCATTCCGAAGCGTTGAAACGTTTCTATAATATAATAATTAAAAATTTTGTAAGTGTTTAACACAATTGTTAAAATGTAAATAATTTTTGTATGATAATTCTTTAGTAAATCTTAGCCGTATACAGTATAGTCTTTTGCGTGTAAAAATACAATGTGATTTTGATGGAAATGCAGAGGCTATAGCATAAAGCCGGAATAGATGCACCAAAATAGAAATATATTTTGACTTTGACATCTTTGTAAGGCAGCCTGTACAACATTTTTTGATTATGTTATATTGGCATTGACAGCATTGATGGAGTATTCTATTAAAGGAGAATTTCTGCGTTTTTTGCGGATGCAGTCTGTTTTGGGCGGGGACGGATTGCGGATATCATTGGCTTGTGCTTTAAAAATATGGATGGATTTTTAAATGGCTGCCAGACATTTATTAAAACGCCCGGAAATGGAGAATGGTATGATTTTTGGCGTGGATTATTATCCGGAGCATTGGGACAGGAACGAATGGGAGCATCAGGCCGATGTGATGAAGGATGGCGGCTTCAACATAGTGCGTATGGGGGAATTTGACTGGAAGCTGTTTGAGAAGGAGGAGGGAAATTTTGATTTTTCTCTTTTGGATGATGCGATAGAAGTGCTTGGAAAGAGAGGAATAAAGGTTATACTTGGAACTCCGACAGCGGCACCACCTAAGTGGCTTGCGGATAAGTATGATGTATTGCAGCGCGACAGATATGGAAGGGTGCGCGCATGGGGCTCAAGAAGAGAGTGCTGTGCCAACAGTAAAGATTACAGGGAAAAGTCCAAGATAATCGTAAAGAAGATGGTAAAGCATTTTGCGGGAAATAAGAATGTAATCGGATGGCAGATAGACAATGAGTTTGGCTGTCATGCCAGCACAAGATGCTACTGTGAGAATTGCAGGAGAGAGTTCGGAAAATGGCTTAAGAAACGTTATGAGGATATAGATGCGTTAAACAGGACGTGGGGGAATGTGTTCTGGAGCTTGGATTATGACTCGTTTGATGATGTTATTCTTCCGGCATACAATTCCTGTGAGGGTGAGAACTATCCTAATTTTGCGCATAATCCGAGCCTTGACCTTGAGTACAGAAGATTTGCCTCCGATTCATGGGTAAAATATCAGCAGATGCAGGTTGACATAATAAGAAAGTACAGTGATTTGCCGATTACACATAATTTTATGGGACATTTTTCGGATATTGACTATTATAAGCTTGGAGAGAAGCTTGATTATGTATCATGGGATAATTATCCGGATAATCAGTGGGGTGGTTCTCAATATGAGTATGTGTCGATGGCGCATGAGAATATGCGTGGAATAAAGAACAGAAATTTTGTTGTGATGGAGGAGCAGGCAGGACCGTGCGGCTGGGATGTTGTAGGAAGGACACCTAAGCCGGGACAGTTAAGGCTGTGGACATACCAGGCGGTTATGCATGGCTGTGAGGGCGTTGTGTACTTCCGCTTCAGGACAGCACTTTTTGGAATGGAGCAGTACTGGTATGGAGTGCTTGACCACGATGGAGTTCCACGCAGGCGTTTTTATGAGATTAAGCAGGTAGGACAAGAGTTAAAAAAGCTTGAAAAGTACATTGTAGGAGCAGACAATTCATATGAGGCTCTTATTTATAAATCATATGATGATGTGTGGTCGCATGAGATTAAGCGCCATAAGGCAGGCTTTGATTACAGGAATCTTCTGTATGCATACTACAAGGCAAATGCAGATTTAAATGTGACAACGGCAGTTTCGGACAGAGAGTTTGAAAAATACAAGGTTGTCTATATGCCGGCACACAATGTTGTCACCGACAAAGAAGTAAAGCGCATATCCGAATATGTTGAAAATGGCGGAACATTGGTGCTTACATACAGGAGCGGGACAAGAGATTATTATAACAACGTGAGGACAAAGACGGTTCCGGGAGCGTTTTGTGAACTCGCAGGAATTGAGGTGTCTGAGTTTGCAACACCGGACGAAGATATCAAGCTGACGGGAATATTGTCGGGAACGGCAAAATTCTGGTGCGATATAATCGAGCCTGAAAATGCCACAGTGCTTGCAAGCTATGCCGGGGATTATTACAGCGGAAAGGCAGCGATTACGGTTAATGAGTATGGAAAAGGCAGAGTATACTATGTAGGCTGTGATTTGGATGAGAGCACACTTAAATGTTTTGTAAAATATGTCTCGGATGAGTGTGGCATTAAAACTACACAGCTTCCTGATGGTGTGGAGCTCGTAAGGCGCAGTGGCTGCATGTTTTTACTTAACCACAACGAAGCAGCCTGTGACAGCGGCATTAGGGGTAAGAATCTGCTCACAGGTGAGACTTTTGACGGAAGGATAGAAGGATACGGAGCATACTGCATAGAGGAGTGAAGCCAGATTTAAAGTGCAGCTAAACAAGGTCAAAAAGGATTTAATTGTCAGCTTCCCTGATTGCTTAAAATGCAGGAATAATGTATAATAAGCGGAGTAATAATTACACTATACAATTAAGAAATAATAGCTTGCTGCACTGCAATGCCGGTTACGTTCAAAAGATGTTGAGGTAAAAATTTGTAATTATCTATATACACATGAAAGGAAGGGTGCGCTTATGTTAAAGGTTGGAATGCTTACCAGTGGTGGAGATTGTCAGGCACTCAATGCGGCTATGCGTGGTGTCGCAAAATCTCTTTACAGAGCTGTTGACGATGTGGAGATTATCGGTTTTGAGGAAGGCTACAGAGGTCTTATCTACGGTGATTTCAGAGTTATGAAAAAGAGTGATTTTTCGGGGATTCTTACAGAGGGCGGTACGATAATAGGAAGCTCAAGACAGCCGTTTAAGCTTATGCGTGTGCCTGATGAGAACGGAATTGACAAAGTAGAAGCGATGAAGAAAAATTATAAGTCGTTAGGTCTTGACTGCCTTGTTGTGCTTGGCGGAAACGGAACACATAAGACAGCGAACCTTTTGAGGGAGGAAGGTCTTAATGTAGTCACTCTTCCTAAGACAATAGATAATGACTTGTGGGGAACGGATATGACTTTTGGCTTTCAGAGTGCGGTTAATATTGCGACAAATGCTATTGACTGTATCCATACTACCGCTTCTTCACATGGCAGGGTATTTATAGTTGAAGTCATGGGACATAAGGTCGGCTGGCTTACACTTCATGCCGGCATTGCAGGTGGAGCAGACATTATTCTTATCCCTGAGATTCCATATGATATCAAGTCAGTGGTGGCTGCGCTCAACAGAAGAACCAAGGCAGGCAAGAATTTCTCGATACTGGCAGTTGCCGAGGGTGCTATATCCAAGGAGGATGCGGCACTTCCTAAGAAGGAACTTAAGCAGAAGCTTAAGGACAATCCATACCCGTCCGTGTCATATAAGATAGGAAGTGAAATTCAGGAGCTTACAGGGCAGGAGGTTCGTATAACTGTTCCGGGACATACACAGCGCGGAGGAAGTCCATGTCCTTACGACAGAGTGTTAGCTTCAAGGCTTGGCGCGGCTGCGGCTAAGCTTATTATAGAGAAAGACTATGGATACATGGTCGGAATTAAAAACGGCGAGATAGTCAAAGTACCTTTAGCTGACGTTGCAGGTAAGTTAAAGATGGTAGATCCTAATGCTTCGATAATAAACGAAGCTAAGATGCTTGGAATAAGCTTTGGAGATTAATAAAAACACGGAGTTGAATTTATGTCATATACAGCTTTATACAGAAAATGGAGACCGTCAAATTTTGATGAAGTCAAAGGGCAGGATCATATTGTCACAACACTCAAAAATCAGATAAAAAATGACCGTATAGGACATGCATATCTGTTCTGCGGCACAAGAGGTACAGGTAAGACATCCGTGGCAAAGATACTTGCAAAAGCGGTCAACTGTTCACATCCTGTAGATGGAAATCCGTGTGGTGAGTGTGAAGTATGCCGGGCAGTGGCAGCAGGGGCAAGCATGAATGTCATAGAAATAGATGCTGCCTCTAACAATGGTGTCGATAACATCAGGGAGATTAAGGAGGAAGTCGCTTATCCGCCCACGCAGGGACGTTTCAAGGTATATATAATCGATGAGGTGCATATGCTCTCGATAGGAGCCTTCAATGCACTTTTAAAGACTTTAGAGGAGCCGCCGGCATATGTTATATTTATTCTGGCAACGACAGAGGCGCATAAGATACCGATAACCATTCTCTCAAGATGCCAGAGATATGATTTCAGAAGAATATCCATAGAAACGATAAGTGACAGATTGTCAGAGCTTATGGATGCGGAAGGCATAACGGCTGATGAGAAGGCTCTAAGATATGTTGCAAAAGCAGCGGACGGTTCGATGAGAGATGCGCTGAGCCTTCTCGACCAGTGCCTTGCTTTTTACATGGGTCAGGAGCTTAAGTATGAGAATGTGCTTGATGTCTTAGGAGCTGTCGATAACGATGTGTTCTCCGATTTTTTCAGAGGGATTGTACAAGGCGATGCGATAGGGCTTATACATAAGCTTGAGAAGATAATAATTGACGGCAGGGATTTAAGCCAGTTCGTGTCCGATTTTACATGGTATCTGAGAAATCTCATGCTGCTTCAGTCATCCACTGACGCATCGGATGTGCTTGAAATGTCTGAAGAAAACTTAAGAATATTAAAGGAAGATGCCATCCTTACGGATTTGAACGGAGTTATGCGTTATATAAGAGTGTTCTCGGAATTGTCCGGGCAGCTTAAAAATTCAAGCCAGAAGCGAGTTATGGTTGAAGTTGCGCTTATCAAGCTTACGCGTCCTTCCATGGAGAAGAGCTTAGATTCGGTTCTTGACCGCATCAAGGTTCTAGAACGCCAGATGGAGACAGGCTTAGAAGCGGCAGCAAAATCCATCGCCTCCGGAGCAACAGCATATACAGGCAATGGAGCAAATGAGCAGACAGGTGTGCTGTCAGCTCAGAATACAGCCGTAAAAGAGTCTAAGCCTGCGCGTTCGGAGGACATAACCGCAGTTATCCAGAACTGGCGGACAATATGTAACGGCTTGTCAAGGTCGCTTAAGCCGATAATCGAGCGCTACACGACAAAGGCTAACGGAGGCGGCAATAAGCTTCAGCTCATATACGATGATTTAACATACTATTCGATAGTATCGCAGCCGGATAATATTGAAGAGATAAAGCAGGTCATAGCGGATAAGACAGGACTTGATATGGAGATAGAAGTAATACGCATTGAAAACGGTGCGGATGCATCACAGGATTACGATACGCTTGACGATCTGTGCAGAATGAAAATAGAGGAAGAGGACTTCTGATTAAATCATTTTGACATGCAGGCAATCATACTATATAATATAGTTCTGCAATCGCCTAAAAAATTAAGAGAATAGAGGAGACCATTATGGCAAAAAGAGGAGGCTTTCCGGGTGGCGCAATGCCCGGCAACATGAACAATCTGATGAAGCAGGCACAGAAGATGCAGCGTCAGATGGAGGAGACTACCAAGGAGCTTGAGGAGAAGGAGATTACAGCTTCCGCAGGCGGCGGCGCAGTTTCCGTAACTGTATCCGGTAAGAAGGAAGTAACGAAGGTAAAGATTGATCCTGAAGCAGTAGACACAGATGATATAGAGATGTTAGAGGACATGATAATGGCTGCTGCCAACGAAGCTCTCAGACAGATTGATGAGCTTTCACAGGCATCCATGGCTAAGATTACAGGAGGACTTGGCGGTCTTGGTGGAGGCTTCCCATTCTAATGGAATATTATGGAAGCCAGATAAATAAGCTTATAGAGGAACTTTCAAGACTTCCGGGAATAGGTGCTAAGTCGGCACAGCGTCTTGCATTTCACATTATAGGTATGCCGCGTGAGCAGGTTGAGAGCCTTTCCAATGCCATTGTGAGTGCAAAGACCAATGTGAGATATTGCAGCTGCTGTTACACGCTGACAGATGAAGAGATGTGCCCTATATGCAGCAATCCGAGCCGCAATCATAAAGTGATTATGGTTGTGGAGAACACAAGAGATTTGGCTGCGTATGAAAAGACACAGAAGTATGACGGAGTATACCATGTTCTGCATGGTGCGATATCTCCGATGCTTGGCATAGGACCTAATGACATTAAGCTGAAGGAGCTTATGAAGCGGCTTGAAGGCGATGTCGATGAAGTGATTATAGCTACAAATTCAAGCCTTGAAGGTGAAACTACTGCCATGTACATAAGCAAGTTGGTAAAGCCTACAGGGATAAAAGTGAGCCGTATTGCAAGCGGAGTGCCTGTCGGCGGTGACCTGGAAAATATTGATGAAGTGACACTGCTTCGTGCACTTGAAGGAAGAACGCAGCTATAAGGGGCAATCCCTTGCCATAGCTATTTTCATGCGGTATAATTAACTTTATGAACTTTGAAAGAGGTTAGTGTTAATGCCGCAGGAAAATATTTTAGTAAATGATATAATTACAGACCATAGAGAGCGTATGCTGAACCTTAAGAAATATTATCCGTTCTTCAAGCTGTCAGAGGTGTCCTTTTCCTGGTATAAGGAAGGGATATATGACAGTCTTGATATGGGATATATTCTTATGGCGGTGCTGCGCTTTTTTATTGAGGAAAATAACTTTAAGGAGAGGGATGTAACATATTCGGAATACGCCGATTTTATGAGCAGGTGCATAAGGCGTGATTTTAATCTGAATCCGTCGCAGGGCGATATGGGAGTGCTTGTCGATTATATTTTCGATAAGCTTAAAAATGACGGCAAGCCATTTGTATTCCGCTATTTTGACCCGGTTGACAGAAAGAAAAAGATATCGAGAGTGAGACTTATCGAGAGCCGCATAGAGGATGGAGCGGTGTGGTATTCGGTAAGCCCCGAAGCTATTGAGTTCTATCTTGATACCAAGGAAATCAAGGATGAGAGCAGAATAAGCATAGAGCAGATTCTGCTTGAAAAGATGATAAAGTCTAAGGATTTTAAAGGTGGAACGGATGTTGTAAGACGTATCAATAAAGAAGTGGACAGGCTGTGGCTTAAGAAAAATCAGGTAATGGCTCTTCTTGCCGCCGATATTTTTTCAGGGCTTGAAGCGTATGAGGATTTTTTTACCACAGGAATAAAATGGTTTGATGAAGAGCAGAAGCTTTTCATAAAAAATTCGGAGCTTATATCAGCGGCACAAAAAAGGGCGGAATCGGATAAGAGTAATGATGATTATGCGTCATATCTTAAGATAACAGGGGAGATTTACCAGCTTGATACGGAACTTAAGATTGCGATGAACAATCATCTTAAGCTTTTGTCAGCATGCACGCAGCTTGGGATAATGGCAGATGAGATGGTCAAGAAGGCGAAGCTTGGAAGGCTGCGTCCGAGCTTTGATTTCAGGAATGCATTGCAGCTTGCGATGAAGCAGGATGACATAACACTTCTTGGACCGCTTGTGCGCCCTATAATGGGACTTAACATCAATAAAACCTTCGGCATAAGGAGAATAGAAGAGCTTCTTACCTACAGGGCGGGACGTGAGGAGAAGGCTGAGCTTATAGAAGATTCCGTTGTCGAGAATATAGTCTATGATGATGAGCTTGAGGATGAGAGGATAAGACAGAACTATTCTTCGCTTATCAAGCTGCTTCTGTCACTTCTAAAGAGAAGGGAGAGCTTTGAGCTTAGAACCTTCAATGAGCTTGCCGGGAAGATATTCGGGGATGTGCTGTTTGACAATGGGGATTACTATTCGTTCTTAGTACATCTCTGCCAGAAAAAAGAGTATAGCTTTGACGCAGATAAGCACACAATGGAGACATTCTTAGATGAAATATTCATGGAATGCGCACAAAAGCAGGAGTACGAACAATATCTGGGGATGCATTTTACTATCGAGCCGGAAGAACAGGATGAGATTACACCGGCGGATGGATTTACGATATCTGATATACATTTTCAGGTGAGCTGAATTTTTATACAATAGAGTGATGCTGGGGGCAAATAAACAAACATTTGCAAAGTGCATTAATTGTTTGTAAATTACATAATGTTTAATAGGTTAAATCTCGGCATAAATTAAATTATTTAATTAATTTAATGTAGCCATATCAAGCAATTTAAAAGCAATTAACACTAGTTAATGAAAAAGTCTTATTTGCCATAACATCATGGGGGTCGGGTGTCAAAACATGCCTTGTGAACCTAATTGTGTATAACTTGTTATACATGCATAAACTAAATTGGCATGTTTTGACACCAGCATCATAAGATACCAGGGGCAAAATGTTATATGCGATAGATTAAGTATTGTAATTAAGTAAGACCGGTTACGGAAAGGATTAACCACATGGAAGAACGCAATTTGGAGAAGGCGCTTGAGCTTGCAGCGGCACTTATAAGAGGAGAGCAGGTCGGTGCGTCCGGAGATAATGTGGCTCTTTATGAAGAGTATTCATCGAATTCGCAGGTGTATGATGCACTGCGGCTGATTTTAAAAAAGTTCAACCTTGAACTTTACGAATATAATAATGCACTTTTTGTCAGTGCGGATGAGGACAACCGTGGCGAAAGCGCTTCGGGCTTTGGCTTTACGAATGAAGAGTTAAGACGTGAGCTTGGTGTAAGAGTGAACAAGGAACTGTTCTTATGTTATCTTATAATATACTGCACTATGACGGAATTTTATAAGACATCCGGCAGCTATACATATACGGAATTTGTCAGGCGTGAGGAGATTATAAAGGCAGTTGACAATGCACTTGTGAACGTGGTTGACCATTCGGTGGGGCTTGTGCTCGATGAAGTTGAGGAGAACAGCTTTAAGACGCTGGCACTTTTGTGGGATGAGCTTCCTGTGACTTCCACGGATGATGCTATGGGGCAGAGAGCTGCCAGAAACTCAAGAACAGGTTATGTTAAACTTACGTTTAACTTTCTTGTGGCACAAGGTTTTTTTGTTGAGAATCAGGATAAGTATTATCCGACAGACAGATTCAAGGCGATGGCTGAGAATTATTACAGTGTCAACAGAGGCAGGCTCTACGAGATATTGACAAAGGAACAGGAGGACACGACAGATGCCGCAGATTAACAGGATAAGGGTCAATAATATCAAGTATAATTTTGGCACTCAGTTCTATGATGATTTTCTTATGCGCTTTTCGTGTAAGAATACTATATATGACCTCGCAAACGGTGGCGGCAAGAGTGTGCTTATGCTCCTTTTGCTTCAGACGATGTTACCTAACTGCACGCTTGACGAGAAACAGCCGATAGAGAAGCTCTTTGCCATGCCGGGAGGGAGCACTACCATACATTCTCTCGTTGAGTGGAAATTGGACTCATGCGATGTAAAGAACGGCTACCGATACATGACATGCGGTTTCTGTGCGCGAAAGGCTAAGGGCAGCGAGGACGAGGATTCAAGGACAGGAATAGAATATTTTAATTACTGCATTTTTTATAGAGAATTCGGGGACAATGATATCAAAAATCTTCCGCTTTCAGATGGAAAAGAGAGAATTACCTACAATGGGCTTAAGGCTTATCTTCGAGGACTTGAGAAGAAAGATATGGGTGTGAGGGTAGAACTTTTTGAGAAAAAAGGAGAATATCTGAGCTTTATAAATGATTATGGAATTTACGAGAGCCACTGGGAGCTGATAAGAGGAATCAATAAGACGGAGGGACATGTAAGGACTTATTTTGAGAGCAATTACAGAACAACGAGAAAAGTTGTGGAGGACCTTCTGATAGAGGAGATTATAGAAAAGTCCTACAACAACCGCATCCGCGGCGGCAACGGCGATGACGAGATGTCAAAAACTCTCCTTGAGATAAAGGATAAGCTCTTAGAGCTTGCAAAGAGAAGGGAAGAGATGGAAAATTACGACAATGAGCTTAAGCTTATATCGGATTTTTCCGCAAAAGCAGCTGACTTTGGCGATGTGTTTGAGCGCAGGGAGGAAGGAAAGAATAAGCTTTTTGAGTATCTTTTGATGGCGAGGGCGCAGGTGAGCGAAAAGCAGTCCGAAGCGGAGAGAATTGCAGATGAAATAGAAAAGCTTAAGGAAGCATCTGTCGGCGAGGAAAAGCTTATTGCGGCGGCGCTCATAGCTGAGGAGGAGGAAGAGCTTAAGAAGGTTCGTGAGCTTGTTTTAAGCCTCACGCAAAGCTGCGATACTATCTCAAGAAATTATGAGGACAGCAAGGACAAGCTTGAACTTTCCTATGCGGCTGAAGATTATGCGGATTATGTAAAGCAGGAGAGCAGTCTTTTGGAGCTTTCACAGTACATTGAAAACCGCAATAAAGGCAGGGATGACCTCGCAAAAGAGCTTTTAGAGCTTGCGGTTATGAAGCATGGATATATAGAAGATGAGCTTTCTAAGGCTGATAAGGCTCTTTTAGAGGCGGTACAAAAAAAGCAGGAGAACATAGATGCGCTTAATAACCTAAGAGAGAATTACCGTGTAAATGACAATGAATGTGCGCGCATAGAGGGTACGCTTGCCGAGCTTGGAAAGCAGATAACAGAGCTTGAAAATGAGATAAATGCGAAGCTTGAAAATACACCGCTTCTCGTAGTGGAAAATGCGTCTTCCGAGGCTGCAAAGTACGCAGAATATCTTGCCAGATTAAAAAATGACTATGAGTCTCTTTCAAAAGAGGAGACACAGCTTAAAATAAGAAATGACGAGTATCTTAGAAGTCAGGCGCAGGCTGACGCTTCATCGCAGGTGTGTACGGGAAAGATACAAGAACTTGAACAAGAGCTTGAAAAGGCTAAAAAGACGGAAGGTGAACTTGCGGCTCTTGGTAAGATATATGGTGAGAAGGATTCTAAGAGACTTATTGAGACGCTTAGAGCGCTGTATGACAGGATGCTCTCTGAGCGTGAAAAATTGCGTACTGCAAAAGAATCCATGAAGGAGTATATAAGTTCAATCGAGACGCTTAAGCCTGCCGACAGTGACGGAGCAGGAAAAATGTGCGAGTATCTTGCCGGAAGATATGATGGCACAATCATAAGCGGTGCTGAATATCTAAGGGATAAGAAGGACAGTGAATGTGCGCTTCTTGCACAGAAATTCCCATATCTTCCGTATTCGGTGCTTGCAGGTGACGATTATGATAATGTATGCCGCGATAGGAATATAATGTCCATGGACTGCGGTGTTGTGCCTATAATAAGACTATCCTGTGTGGAGGCAGTACTTGCGGATGATGAAGCAGCCGATGAGCCGCAGGATGATGGCATGTACATGCTCGCATGCCGTGACCTTTCATTTATATATGACGAAGTGGGAAGACAGGCAGGAATAAAAAAAGCGAATGAAGAGCTTGAACAGCTTGACGCTGAACTGTCAAAGGTTGATGACCGCTTAAAGGCTGTTGAAAGTGATTACGAGAAGGTCAGCGGATACATGTGCATGGATATAAGAATGCCTTCCGAATTAGAAAAAAATCTTATAGAGCAGAAAATGACCGCTGAAGAGTTTGCAAATAAGTCTCGCAGCCTTGAAGGGCTGAGCACAGAGTTAAAAGTGCGCTTAGAAGAGCTGACACATACAAGAGCGGATATGGAAGCCGATATTGCTGAGAATGAAAAGGTCTGTCAGACTCTTGAGCGCATAGCACTCCTTGCATCACAGCTTGATGCATGCAATACACAGATTAAGGAAAACGAAGTGAAAAAAGAAGCGGCAGTCAAGGCATGCCGCTTGTCGAAGGAGCTTTCCGAGAGCCGTGAAAAGGTATGTTCTGAACTTGATATTAAGATAAAAGGCATTGAGGACAGAGTAGCCGGCATAAAAAAGACATGGGAGAGATATGTACCATATTATAAAGAAACGGCGGATGTACAAAAGCAGGAAAATAAGGTTCCGTCAGAGCAGATAGATGCCCGTTTTGCGGCAATAAATTCTCTTTTGACGGATGAGCTCGGTGATGTTGCGGATAAAGAGAGGCTTATGGAGAATGCCAGAGAGGCAATGGAGAAGGCAGAGCGCTCAATGCTTCACAGAGGAATAAGTCTTGAAAAAGCGAAGGAGTTTGCCGCACAGGGTAAAATGGCTGTCAGAAGCCATGCACAGCTTAATGAGCTTCTTGCCGAGCAGGAAAAGTTAAAGACAAGTCTCAGACAGATTCAGGGTGAGCTTGACGGAGCTGCCACACAGATGAATAGAATAGAAGGAAGCAGCGCTTATGCAAGGAAGAGCTACGAGGAGCGTTTCGGAGAGCTTGTCCTTATATCTGTAAATAATTATCAGGATTATGTAAAGCAGCACAGAGCGGAGCTTGAAAGACTGAAAAAGGAGCTTGCAGAGGCAAATGTAAGGCAGAAGGATAATCAGAAAGCTCTGACAGCCTGCATGCTTATGCAAAAAGACCTTGAACGCATGGTTAAATCTGTAGCGCCTGATGCTGAGGAGATTATAAAAAAGCTTGAAGCCAACACGCAGGTTCACGGTATTTCCGGCGAACTTACCAATTCAATGTATGAGCAGGCAGGACGTGCATTTGAGGCTGTGCTTAAGGAAGAGCAGAAAAAGCGCACTGCATTTATAAAGGCGAGGGATGTGCTTGCAGAGCAGCTTATGAAGCTCAATGCCTATGAGCTTGCCCAGGAGATAAAGCAGAATGTAGTGCCGCCGCAGACGAAAAATGAGGCAGAAGTGCTTACACATGGACTTCAAGGCACGATGGACTGTATAGCCTTAGAGCGCGACAGGATAAGCAGAGGAATTGAGGATATGGAGCTTATCAAGAGTAATTTTGAGAACAGATGCGTACAGATATGTACCAATATACGCTCTGAGCTTGAAAGACTTGACAAGTTATCAAAAATTACACTTGATGATGAAGTGATACCTGTGCTGTCTCTTCAGATTCCATATGTAAAAGAAGAGATGTATAAGGACAGGATGTCTGTATATATTAATGAGACAGTGTCACTTGCAGAGAATTTTAAGACGGAGGACGAGCGCCTGAAGTTCATAAGGGGACGCTTATGCTGGAAGAGACTGTTCTCGGTTATAGTGACAGATATGGACAGCATCAGGTTAAATCTTTATAAGCGTGAGAGAATAAAGGATCAGAGCCGTTACCTGCGGTATGAGGAAGCTGTCGGAAGTACAGGACAGTCACAGGGTATATATATCCAGTTCCTTGTAGCTGTCATAAACTATATTGCAAGCATCAATGCCGGGGGAAAGGAAGCGGCTGTGCTCGGCAAGACAATATTTATTGATAATCCGTTTGGTGCTGCAAAGGATGTATATATATGGGAACCTATTTTTAAGCTTCTAAAGACAAATCATGTTCAGCTTATAGTTCCGGCAAGAGGAGCAACACCTGCCATAACAGGCAGATTTGATGTCAATTATGTATTAGGTCAGAAGCTGATTGATAAAAAACAGCAGACTGTTGTTGTGGATTATCACAGTCAGGTTAATGAAAATGAATTAGAGTACGAAAGACTGAGCTTTTCACAGGAAAGTTTTGATTTTCTCTAGGTACTGTGTTAAACTGAAGGCAGTATGAGCTTCGATTGAATATTGACAGTCATAGATAGAGAATATCAGGTAATTGCGAAGCTTCAGGTTTTTGGCTGAACAGTTGTGCAATTTTAACGGTAAAATTGTGCAACATCCGGTTTTTAAATATGTGGTTTCGCAAACGTCTAAATAGAAGTATGTATTGTGAGGTGGATGTCTTGGACAAATATGAGTTGACCATTAAGATAGATAAACTAGATAAGCTTGTAAAAAACAGGGACTATGTAAATGCGGCTAAGGTTGCAGACCAGCTTGAATGGAAGAAGATGAAGCAGTGGAGCGTAATGTCCAATGCCATAGATGCGTTTGTAGCTACGGAAAATTATGAGAAGGCAAGAAATATATGTGTCTATGCATATAACCGCAAGCTCGGAGGAAGAAGACTTCTTGCTACGCTTATGGAGATGTATGTAAAGCTTGAAGAATTTGACGATGCACAGGAGATATATCAGGAGTATGTCGAATTAGCACCTAGGGATGTCACAGGTTTTATTCTTCTGTATAAGCTAAGACGCGCTCAGGGAGCACCTGTGGAAGAACTTATAAATATTTTACAGAACTACAAGGAAAAGGAGCTTGATGAGGAGTATGAGTACGAGCTTGCTCTTCTGTACAGTGAAGCGGGACTTACGGATAAATGTGTCAGGGAATGTGATGACCTTGTACTCTGGTTCTCAGACGGAATATATGTTGAAAAAGCATTGAAGCTTAAGCAGGTATATGCTCCTCTTACGCCAAGACAGGAAGCAAAGCTTGCAGCTTTAGAGAAAATGTCTGCCGCGGTGAGTGATAATAAGGACTTAGATGACGAAGCTGAGAATGAAAAAGAGCCGGAGAGCAGCATGGCATATACGCAGGCGGCAGCTTATGAGGAGCCGGAGTATGAGCCGGAAGACAGCTCTATGGAAGATGAGTCTGAGGCTGACGAAGCAGATGAAGATAGTGAAGAAGAGCCGGTATTCGAGCCTGTGAAGAAGGAAAAGAAGTCCTTGTTCGAGTGGGGCAGTGTATCTGAAAAGAAATCACAAAAAGCCGAGAGCGATAAGGTTCAGGAAAAAGAAGAAAAAAAGTTTGTCGATGATATAGAAAACACAACACAGTGGACTCCTATAAATCCTGAGAAAACGGATTTTTCAGACAGCGAGGATGTTACAGATGTAACGAAAGAACCACAGCCTGAGCAGGATTATGATATAAATATCAAGGTTCCGGACTATTCGGTATATGATACGAGAAATGTGCAGCAGGAGCTTAAAGCTAATGTGAACGAGATTATGGAAGCTTACCATAACCGCGAGAAAAAAGAAGCTTTGAGGGAAGCAGCCCAGCTTGAAGATATACAGGAAGATTCCGACCCTACCAAGGAGATAATTATTAATAAGCATCAATGGCGCAAGGCATCGAGAAATAATGCAGCCCCGGCTGTGTCTGCCATAGGTGATGTAAAGCCTGTAAGACAGCAGCCGCAGGCTATTGACGGACTTCAGGTTCTTGCAGGCTTAAAAGACTCTGATATAAGGGAAGTCACACAGCAGATGACGCTTGAACAGATGGAAGACCTTGTAGCACAGCTTCAGGCTGAGCAGGAGAGAAGAAAGAGAGAAGCCAAAGCAGAAAATTCACTTAATCCGGGGAGAATGGATATATCACAGTGGATTTCAGATGCAGATGACAGTGAAGATAAGCCTGCAAAGGCAGATAGATCCGTGCTGGAATGTGCCACAAGAGAGATTCCGGTAAGCGAAATCAGGCACAGAATGGAAACAAAAAAGGAAGAGCATGCGCCTGAGATTAGGAAAGCGGAGGAAGTTAAGAAGGAAACTGCACACGATGCAGCAGATATCAAAGAAGTAGCTCCGGAATCTGAGGATGTAAAAGAGACAGCTTCTGAAATGTCATATGCTAAATATGCAGCTCCGGAAGCAGCAGATATCAAAGAAGCAGCTCCGGAATCAGAGGATGTAAAAGAGATAGATTCTGAAATGGCATATGCTGAATATACAGCTCCCGAAACAGATGACATAGAACAGATAAATCAGACGGATGCAGAGGATGTTGAGAGGGCTGAACGAGAGGCACTTGAAAGAACTGTGCGTGAGATTGCAGCATCTTTTGAGAAGGCTGAATCGGGTTCTGAAAGAAAGCCTGAACATGAAAAGAAGCCGGAATCGGAAGATATCATTTCAGATAACATTAATGATGAGGACGCACAAGAGTATAGAGCAGATGACTCATATGATTATGAGTTTGAGGAGATTCCGGATGTGGAAGACTCTCAGAATGATTTAGAGCCTGATGATGAGGAACTTCCTGACCTTGAGAAAGCGATAAATGCCGGAATTGAGCAGATAATCGATGACAATGCAAAGGCACTTGCCGGCGGATCTGAATCGGGAAGGTATGTGTTAAAAGCCGAAGAGAAAGCTTTCCTGGATAGATATTTATATATGTCAGGCATGGAGAGAAGGCTGTGCAGATATATTGGCTCTAAGAGAGCACAGCAGGCAGGAAAGATTGAGAATGCGGGCAATATTGCGATAATGGGCAGCAGAAATACGGACAAGATTGCATTTGCCGTAAATCTTTTTAAGGCACTTCATGTATATGATGCGAATCGTGAGCAGAAGCTTGCAAGGATATCTGCCGACAGAATCAACGAAAGAGGCTATGAGACTTATGCGGATAAGCTCATAGGTCAGACACTTGTTGTGGAGAATGCAGGGAGACTGAAAAGGGAAGCTCTCGCTTCAATGATGAAAAGGCAGGGTGATACACTCTTTATCATCATTGATGAGGAGTTTGAAATTAACAAGCTTTTTGCGGAAAATCCGGATTTTTCGGACGAGTTTACAGGGTGCTTTCTTTTAAAGCAGTATACTGTAAATGAGCTTGTCGATATAGCGAAGGATTATGCTGAGGGCAACAGCTGGAGAGTTGAGGATAAGGCACTGTTGAAGTTATACCTTATACTTAGCAGGATACCTAATGACGACCAGGGCAATGTGGTTGAGCTGGTCAAGAATATTATGAATCATGCAGCAGAACACGCGAAAAGCCGTATCGGGAATAAGCTTTTTGGAAAGTTCCGTGCGGTTCTTGTCATCAAGGAGGGGGACTTAAGCCTTGATGATGAGTATGAAGAGGAAGATGAGGAGATTCTGCCGGATGAAGATGCAGAAGAACCGGAGACAAAGCCTAAAAAAGAAAAGAAATCACATATCGGCAGAAAGAAAAAGAAGGAAGTATCTGAAGATGATGATGATGCTTACGATGATGATATTGATAATGAGTACGGTGATGACTACGATGACGAGGATGATGATGAGTAGTGGACATTGCAGGCATGCTTTTATTGGCACACAATATTAATATATAACCCGGAGGAGAAGGCAATGGGAAATGTAAAGGAAACTATTGAGAATGGCAAAGCTGTTCTCGGAATTGAGTTTGGGTCGACAAGAATAAAGGCGGTTCTCATAGATGAGAACCATACACCGGTAGCAGGTGGAAGCCATGAGTGGGAGAACCGCTATGAGAATGGAGTGTGGACATACAGCCTTGATGACATATGGGAAGGTCTTAAGGACTGCTATGCATCACTTAAGGCTGAGGTAAAAGAAAAGTACGGAGTCACTCTTAAAAGATTCAGCGCAATGGGCTTTTCAGCCATGATGCACGGTTATATGGTTTTCGATAAGGATGGACAGCTCTTAGTTCCATTCAGAACATGGAGAAACAGTATAACGGAGGAGGCAGCCGATGAGCTCACTTCGCTCTTTAATTACAATATACCGCAAAGATGGAGCATAGCACATCTTTATCAGGCAATGTTAAATGATGAGGAGCACCTTCCACGTATCGACTATATGACAACACTTGAAGGCTTTATACATTGGAAGCTTACAGGAGAGAGAGTTATAGGTATCGGCGAAGCGTCAGGAATGTTCCCTATCGATACGGCAACTAAGAATTACAATGCCAATATGGTCGGAAAGTTCGATTCACTTATTGAGGAGAGAAATGCGCGCGGTGACAGAAAAGAACTACCTTGGAGACTCATGGATATCATGCCTAAGGTTCTTCTTGCCGGTGATGAGGCCGGAAGTCTCACAGCGGAGGGTGCAGCTCTTCTTGACAGGGATGGCGACCTTGAGGCTGGAATACCTATGTGTCCGCCTGAAGGTGATGCCGGCACAGGAATGACGGCAACTAATGCTGTGGCAGTAAGAACAGGAAATGTATCCGCCGGAACAAGTGTATTTGCAATGATAGTTATGGAGAAGGAGCTTTCAAAGGTATATCCTGAGATTGACCTTGTTACAACTCCTACAGGAAATCTTGTATCTATGGTTCACTGCAACAACTGTACATCGGACTTAAATGCGTGGGTCAACATATTTAAGGAGTTCGAGGAGGCACTTGGCATTCCTGTTGATATGAATAAGCTCTTTTCAGTGCTGTATAATAAGGCACTTGAGGGAGATGCAGACTGCGGAGGCTTGATGTCTTACGGTTACATATCGGGTGAAAACATCACTCATATGGAAGAAGGAAGACCTCTGTTTGTCAGAAATACGAACAGCAAGTTCAGCCTTGCCAATTTTATGAGGACACATCTGTACACATCGCTAGGCGCATTAAAGATAGGCCTTGATATTCTTTTGAAGGAAGAAGGCATCAGGGTGGATTCAATAACAGGTCATGGTGGGCTTTTTAAGACTAAGGGAGTTGGCCAGAGATTTCTTGCAGCAGCTATGGATACACCTATAACAGTTATGGAGACAGCAGGTGAAGGCGGTGCATGGGGTATGGCACTTCTTGCAGCTTACATGATTAAGAAAGGAAACAATGAGACTCTTGATGAATATCTGAACAATAAGGTATTTGCCGGACAGAGCGGAAGTACTATGGAGCCGATAGAGGATGACGTTAAGGGCTTCGATGAGTTCATCGCACGCTATAAGGCAGGTCTGGCAGTCGAGAGAGCAGCAGTAGATAATTATGAAAATTAAAGGTTTTGAGAAAGTATCAATATGGCTATTGACAATACTCACGTCAATATTTTTATTGCCATTAGTGATAATAAGCTTTCCACGCAGCTACATTAATATAGCAAATACAGTCGAAAAGATATTTCCATGTCAGTACAATACATTCAGTATAATCCTGAAGGTCATAATTTTCACTGTATTTGTCTGTCTGACAGCCAGGGCACTATGCTGTGTTCCTGAAAAATATGGCAGAATAATTGTACCTGCTGTGGTGGCGGTACTTTCTTTTGCAGCCGCACTATATTGGGTGATAGGCAGCAAGGCTTATCCGCAGGCTGACCAGGAATATACATACAGAGCCGGGCTGCTGCTTGCACAGGGTAAAGGCATGTTAGAGCAGGAGCCGGAGGTACTGTCATATGTGCAGATGTATCAGCAGCAGCTTAGCCTTGCAATGTTCTATGTCATATTATTTAAGATTACGGGAGTGACATCGTTCAAGGTGCTTTTGGTCCTAAATGCGATATGCGTGCCTGTCATGCTTATATCGATATATGTCATAACTTATAAGGTGACAAAAAAATATTATTGTGCGGTAATTTCACTTGTGTTTACAGCATCCTGTATGCCTATGTACTTTTATACATCATTTGCTTATGGAGAGATAACATCAACAGCATTTTCACTGCTGTGTGTTGTGTTTGCCATGAAAATAATGGAAGGGCTTGAGCTTTGCTTTTCGGAAATGAGCACAGGAAAAAGAGTGAGATATATACTGAACTATTTTGCCTGCTTTGTGTTTGCTTTTTTTGCAGCGATGACAAGACTTAACAGCATTATTGTGATGCTTGCGATATCGATAGTTGTCTTTATAAAAGCTGTTTCTTCTAAAAAATTCAGTGTGCTGTTAGTAATAGCGGCAGTGATATTCGGGGCGCTTCTTCCCGGAAAGCTTTCAAAAGCAATATACTCACAGGAGCTTGCGGGAATCGATGGAATGCCTTCAACGCTGTGGATAGCAATGGGAATGCAGGATTCAGATGGGCTGTGCGGATGGACCAACTATTATAATGTCGCAACCTACGATGCGAGCGGACATGATGCTAAGCTTGCTTCACAGATGGCATTGGATGACATAAAAGAGCGCTTGGACTTCTTTGCCGGTAATCCTAGAGAGGCAGCATCCTTTTACAGACAGAAATTTGAATCACAGTGGAGTTGCCCTATGTATCAGTCTGTGCAGATGAACAGCAGGATAGAAGGACAGCCTGTAAAGATAGCTGACCGGATTCTAAACTTCGGCAGAATATATAGATATATAAGAGCATTTGCCGATGTGCATCAGTCAACAATCTATCTGTTTGCATTTGCCGGTCTGATTGTAATGCTTTTAAAGAAAAATGGGATTGAAAATTATATCCTCTATGTCGCAGTGGTAGGCGGAATGTTATTCAGCCTGCTCTGGGAAGCAAAGGCAAGATACTGTTTTCCATATTATGTTTTTATGCAGTCAGCCGCCGCAATCGGACTTGGCGGATTATGTGACAGAGCCATTACAATATGGAATAACAGAAAGAAAAAAGCTCATTAAGTCTTTAACTCTCGTTCATTTGAACACGCAGCGGTGCATAAACGTAAAACACAGCCGCTAAACGATTAGTTCGATATGCGCAATTATTTGGTATTCAAAGAGATCTGGCAGTGTACCGGTAAAATTACACAGCTGTTCAGCCCCAAAATAACGTTTTGCAATTACCTAAGTATAATAAAAAATTGTAAGGAGGAGAAGCTATTATGCTTGAGAATTTAAAAAAAGAGGTCTATGAGGCCAATATGGAGCTTGTAAAGAGAGGACTTGTCATCTACACATGGGGAAATGTAAGCGGGATAGACCGTGAAAAAGGACTTGTAGTTATTAAGCCGAGCGGTGTTGACTATGATGTGATGACAGCCGATGATATGGTTGTTATTGACCTTGACGGAAAAGTGGTTGAAGGGAAATACAAGCCTTCGTCAGATACAGCAACTCATCTTGTGCTCTATAAGCAGTATTCTGAGATTGGCGGTGTTGTACATACTCATTCTAAATGGGCGGTGACATTTGCGCAGGCAGGAATGGATATTCCTGCATTCGGGACAACCCATGCAGATTATTTTTATGGCGATATACCTTGTACAAGAGACCTCACGGGACAGGAAATTTACGAGGCTTATGAGCTAAATACAGGAAATGTGATTGTTGAGACGGTTGGAGATACGGATGCTTTAGCTGTTCCGGGAATTGTTGTAAAGAACCATGGACCATTTGCATGGGGCAAGAGTGCAAAAGGAGCAGTGTACAATGCAGTAGTGCTTGAAGCGGTAGCTGAGATGGCATACAATACTCTTACACTCAATCCCAGAGTCCAGAGAGTTCCGCAGCACCTTCTTGACAAGCACTATTTCAGAAAGCATGGAGCTAATGCTTACTATGGTCAGGGTGAGAACGAGGACCACTAAAATTTAGATGCCTGAATATGAAGCGGCTTTGGGTATATCCCGAAGCCGTTGTCATTGCCTATAATTCGGGTAATAAAAGGGAGAAATTATAACATGAGCAGTAGTGAGAAAAAAGTTAGCAGAGATTTAACGAATGGACCTCTGGCAAAACAGATTCTGGTGTTCAGCATACCGCTTGTGCTGTCGAATCTTTTGCAGGTGCTCTTTAACATGTCAGACATAGCTGTGGTCGGGCAGTTTGCCGGTTCGCATGCACTTGGCAGCGTCGGTTCGACTACAACGCTAGTTACACTGTTTACTACATTTTTAATCGGTGTGTCAGGCGGTGTAAATGTAATGGCCGCACAATACATAGGAGCGAAGAAGAACAAGGATGTGCGGGAGGTTGTACATTCGGCGGCATGGATGTGTGCGCTCATGGGAGTTATTCTTCTGCTATTCGGGCTTGTGTTTTCAAGAGTTATCCTTGAGGTCATGAAAACTAAGGAGGAGCTTATAGACGGTGCGGCACTGTATCTTAGAATATACTTTCTTGGAATGCCTGCACTTGGCATATACAATTTTGGTAATGCGGTATTTTCTGCTATAGGAGATACGAAGAAGCCTGTATATATATTAGCTTTTTCGGGTATTGTCAACATACTGCTCAATCTGTTTTTTGTCATAGTATGCAGGCTTTCCGTTGCCGGAGTAGCCATAGCAAGTGTAACATCGCAGTATATGTCAGCTGTGCTTATAATGGTGGCTATTATGAGAGCTGATGAGAGAATACGATTTTCGCCAAAGTATCTTAAGTTCTATCCGGATAAGGTCAAAGACCTTTTCAAGCTGGGATTTCCTGCCGGAATACAGAATGCCATATTCCAGTTTGCTAATCTGTTCGTGCAGGTGGGAGTAAACTCCTTTGATGCAGTTATAGTTGAAGGAAATTCTGCGGCAACCAATGCGGATGCGCTTGTGTATGATGTTATGGCAGCTTTCTATACTGCATGTGCAAGCTTTATGGGACAAAATTATGGTGCCAGAAATAAGAAGAGAGTGAGAAACAGCTATATCATCAGTCTTGCATATTCTTTTGGAATAGGAATGGTCATGGGAATTACGCTTAATATATTCGGTCGTCCCTTCCTTTCACTTTTTACAAAAGACAGTGCTGTTATTGACGCGGGAATGTTAAGACTTAATATTATGAGCATATCCTATGGGTTCTCAGCATTTATGGACTGTACAATAGCAGCATCAAGAGGGCTTGGAAAGACAGTTGTGCCGACATACATTGTTATTATGGGTTCATGTGTGTTCCGTGTCATCTGGATTTACACAGTATTTGCATATTTTAGGACGGTTCCGTCATTGTACATTCTCTATATCTGTTCGTGGACACTCACTGCAGTGGCAGAGTTTATCTACTTTATGAGGGTATATAAAGAGCATATAAAGGTACTGTAAATGGTAGGAAACTCTATGAAAATGTAAGTACCGTAACAAAACCACACAAGGCTGCGACCTTGTGTGGTTTTTCATTATTCTTTATGGATTTTACTCTATTATATCACACTATTTCTTCAACACAAATTTCCCGACAAGCTGCTGCAAGGTATCCGCCTGTGCCGACAGCTCCTCACTTGTCGCGGATGTCTCCTGCGCTGCCGAGGAGTTGGACTGGACAACCTCTGCAATCTGGTTGACACCTTCGTTTG
>ERZ1106915.1087-NODE-1087-length-27232-cov-7.189388_pt1 | contig 27232 bp, 20 predicted proteins | sample MGYA00403653_ERZ1106915 | MGnify/ENA primary metagenome ERZ1106915 (study PRJEB35170, sample SAMEA104062404) | human gut metagenome | biome: human gut; feature: human-associated habitat; material: faeces | place: Denmark | collected 2012-06-06 ... | reverse complement strand
GTGATGATACATGGCAAAATTAGCAGCATCAGCGTACGGACAGGCTCTTTATGAGCTCGCCATCGAGAGCGGCAGTGCTGCCGAATATCTTGATGAGGTACAGATTGTTTTGGAGGCATTTAAGGAGAATAGTGAATTTACAGACTTCTTGAATAACCCTAAGATAAGTAAGACCGACAAGGTTAAGACTATGGAAAGTATCTTTGATTCACGCGTAAGAAAGGATATTACAGGTCTTATCGTTCTTGCAGTTGAGAAGGACAGACAGAGCGATATCACAGGAATACTTGACTTTTTTGTCGCAGCCGTTAAGGATTACCTTAGGATAGGTATTGTAAATGTGACAACTCCGATGGAGCTGTCGGATAAGCAGAAGGCGGATGTGGAGAAGAGGATCTTAGATACTACGAGCTTTAAGAAGCTTGAGATGAATTATTCCATAGATAAGAGCCTCATAGGAGGCATGGTCATCCGCATTGGAGACAGAGTTGTGGATACCAGTATTAAGACAAAGCTTGCAGAACTTACAAAGGAGCTTAACAAGCTTCAGCTTGCGTAGGCTGCAGGCAGCTTACAATGCATAATGTGCATATATTCCAAGAAGATGTATGCTTATGCAAGTGTAATACGAAGATTATAAGAAGGAAGGTGCAAGAGCCTTATGAATTTAAGACCAGAAGAAATCAGCTCAGTCATTAAGGAACAGATTAAGCAGTATAAGTCTGAGCTTGAGGTGTCTGATGTCGGAACGGTAATTCAGGTAGCAGATGGTATTGCCCGCGTTCATGGTCTGGCAAAAGCCATGCAGGGTGAGCTTTTGGAGTTTCCGGGAGAAGTGTACGGCATGGTTCTCAACCTTGAGGAGGATAATGTCGGTGTAGTTCTTCTCGGTGACAATAAGAGTATCAGCGAAGGCGATACAGTTAAGACTACCGGACGAGTTGTTGAAGTTCCTGTCGGAGATGCGATGCTCGGACGAGTAGTAAATGCACTTGGACAGCCTATCGACGGAAAAGGTCCGATTCAGACAGACAAATATAGAAAAATTGAGAGAGTTGCATCAGGAGTTATCGCAAGAAAGTCCGTTGATACACCACTTCAGACAGGTATCAAGGCTATTGATGCGATGGTTCCTATCGGAAGAGGTCAGCGTGAGCTTATCATAGGTGACCGTCAGACAGGTAAGACTGCGATAGCAATCGATACAATTATCAATCAGAAGGGACAGGGTGTTTACTGTATCTATGTTGCTATAGGACAGAAGGCATCGACTGTTGCCAACATTGTTAAGACACTTGAAGAGTATGGTGCTATGGATTATACGACAATCGTTGCATCAACAGCCAGTGAGCTTGCTCCTTTACAGTATATTGCTCCATATTCGGGATGTGCAATCGGTGAGGAGTGGATGGAGGCAGGCAAGGACGTGCTTGTAGTTTACGATGACTTAAGTAAGCACGCTGCCGCATACCGTACACTTTCACTTCTTCTTAAGAGAGCACCTGGACGTGAGGCTTATCCGGGCGATGTATTCTATCTCCACTCAAGACTTCTTGAGCGTGCAGCAAGACTCTCAGATGAGCTTGGCGGAGGTTCTCTTACAGCACTTCCGATTATTGAGACACAGGCAGGAGATGTTTCGGCATATATTCCTACCAATGTTATTTCAATCACGGATGGTCAGATTTACTTAGAGACAGAGATGTTTAACTCAGGTTTCCGTCCTGCTATCAATGCCGGTCTGTCAGTATCGCGAGTTGGTGGTGCTGCGCAGATTAAGGCTATCAAGAAGATTGCAGCTCCTATCAGAACAGAGCTTGCACAGTACAGAGAGCTTGCAGCTTTCTCACAGTTTGGTTCTGAGCTTGATGCTGATACCAAGGAGAAGCTTGCACAGGGCGAGAGAATCAAGGAAGTATTAAAGCAGCCGCAGTATAAGCCTATGCCTGTTGAGTATCAGGTTATCATTATATATGCGGTCACAAAGAAATTCTTAATTGATATACCGACAGAAGCTATCGGAAGATTTGAGACAGAGCTTTTTGCCTTTATCGATACTAAGTATCCACAGATACCTAGGACCATAAAGGAGACCAAGGTTATGTCCGAGGAAACTGAGAAAGAACTTGCTAATGCTATAAATGAGTTCAAGAAGCAGTTCCGATAAGATAGGAGGTTATCGGTATGGCATCAATGAGAGATATAAAGAGGCGTAAGGAGAGCATTCAGAGCACAGGCCAGATTACCAAGGCTATGAAGCTTGTTGCTACAGTTAAGCTTCAGAAAGCGAGAAGCCGTGCGGAGAATTCCAAGCCGTATTTTGATGCTATGTATAAGGCTGTAACCACAATGATTGCAAGAAGCGGTTCCATTAACCATAGATTTTTGAATAATTCAGGTGAAGGGAAAAAAGCTGTCATTGTAATCACGTCTAACAGAGGACTTGCCGGCGGTTACAATACTAATGTGATCAAACAGGTTACATCAAGTGGCATAGCAAAGGAAGACATGCTTGTATATTCCATAGGTCGTAAAGGCAAAGATTACCTTGCAAGAAGAGGCTATGATATAAAGGCCGATTATTCGGATGTTATCAATGAGCCGATGTACAGGGATGCTATGGATATTGCAGATGCAGTGCTTAATGCATATACGAGCGGAGAGGTCAGTGAAATCTACCTTGCATATACATGCTTTATGAATACGGTGAGCCAGGTTCCTGTATTTATCAAGCTATTGCCTATCAGTGCCGATGACATACAGCTTAAGGATGATGAGAAGGAAGAGCTTGCTGACGGTTCAGTTATGGAATATGAACCGGCAGAGCAGGAAGCACTTGATATTATCATTCCTAAGTATGTCAGCAGTCTTATATACGGTGCACTTGTCGAGTCTGTTGCAAGCGAGAATGGTGCGCGTATGACAGCCATGGACAATGCGACAAGCAATGCGGATGAGATGATTGACGACTTATCCCTCATGTATAACAGAGCACGACAGGGCTCTATTACGCAGGAGCTTACTGAGATTATCGCAGGAGCGAATGCGATAAGTTAAAATAATTAGTTCAGCATAGCTGAACTATTGCGTAGCGGATTGTGAATAACCGCTTGATTAAAATAATTCATAGAAGGAGAGACACAATGGCCGAGAAAAACAAGGGTAAGATTACCCAGGTTATCAGTGCGGTTCTTGATATCAAGTTTCCGGATGGAAAACTTCCGGATATCTTGAATGCTATCACGATAGACCGTGGCAATGGTGAGACTCTTACGGCAGAAGTATCACAGCATCTTGGAGATGATACTGTAAGATGTATAGCCATGGGCTCGACTGATGGTCTGATAAGAGGAATGGAGGCAGTCGATACAGGCGCTCCAATAAGTGTTCCGGTTGGTGAGAATACACTCGGAAGAATTTTTAATGTCTTAGGCGAGGCTATCGACAATAAGCCGGCACCTGAGAATGTGGAATACATGCCGATTCACAGAAAGGCACCTACCTTTGAAGAGCAGTCAACACAGACTGAGATTCTTGAGACAGGTATCAAGGTAGTAGACCTCCTCTGCCCATACCAGAAGGGTGGTAAGATTGGTCTTTTCGGTGGTGCCGGAGTCGGTAAGACGGTTCTTATTCAGGAGCTTATCCGTAACATTGCTACAGAGCATGGTGGATACTCTGTATTCACAGGAGTTGGTGAGCGTACCAGAGAGGGAAATGACCTTTATCATGAGATGACGGAATCAGGCGTTATCAACAAGACTACCATGGTGTTCGGTCAGATGAACGAACCGCCTGGAGCAAGAATGAGAGTAGGACTTACAGGACTTACTATGGCTGAGCACTTCCGTGATCAGGGTGGTAAGGATGTACTTCTCTTCATCGATAACATTTTCCGTTTTACACAGGCAGGTTCAGAGGTGTCAGCGCTTCTTGGACGTATGCCTTCAGCCGTAGGTTATCAGCCTACACTTCAGACTGAGATGGGTGCTCTTCAGGAGCGTATCACATCTACTAAGAACGGTTCTATCACATCTGTTCAGGCTGTGTATGTGCCGGCGGATGACCTTACTGACCCTGCACCAGCGAATACATTCGCACATCTCGATGCGACAACAGTTCTTTCAAGAAGTATTGTTGAGCTTGGTATCTACCCGGCAGTTGATCCTCTTGAGTCGACATCGAGAATACTTGACCCACGTATCGTAGGTGAAGAGCACTATAAGGTAGCAAGAGCTGTTCAGGAGATTCTCCAAAGATACAAGGAGCTTCAGGATATCATCGCTATTCTTGGTATGGATGAGCTTTCAGAGAATGATAAGCTTGTAGTTGCCAGAGCAAGAAAGGTACAGAGATTCCTTTCACAGCCTTTCTTCGTTGCAGGACAGTTTACCGGTCTTGAGGGACGTTACGTTCCTGTTGCCGATACTATCCAGGGCTTTAAGGAGATTCTTGAAGGAAAGTACGATGACATTCCTGAGAGTTACTTCTTGAATTGCGGCGGTATCGAGGACGTGCTTGCTAAGGTTAACAAATAACCTGACGGGAGTTGATTAAATGGCAGACAAATTATTTGAACTTAAAATAATAACGCCTGACAGAACCTTCTATGCCGGAGACAGCAGCATGGTTGAGCTTAACACGACAGAGGGACAGGTTGGTATATATGCCGACCATGCACCGACAGCCATGATACTCTCACCGGGTGTGGCACATATCCACGATGCGGAAGGAAATGTGAAGGCAGCGGCTCTTCATTCCGGTTTTATCGAGATAGGAAAGAAGAGTGTTATGGTGCTTGCTGAGATTGCGGAGTGGCCGGATGAGATAGATATCAACCGCGCCAATGAGGCAAAAATCAGAGCTGAGCGCAGACTCTCATCGCATGACGGCGAGATAGATATTGCAAGAGCTGAATTTGCACTTAAGAGAGCACTTACCAGAATAGAACTCAAGGGCTAATGGGACAGGGGGTCAGACCCCCTGTCCCATTTTGTTTAGAGTTATTGGGACAGAGGGGTCTGACCCCTCTGTCCCATCATTGAATAAAAAGCTGAGTTTGACATCATAATCTATATAACCTTAGGGAGAATTTTCTTGATTATTAATAAGGAGTGATGTCATATGAAGAGAGCTTGGTATGTAGTGATTATATTGTGGGTTGCAGTGACAGGAATATACATGGCGGACATGGGAAGAGCCGAAAAAGTGTCGATAAGTACAGCATTTTCCGACAGTGCTGCCGGAAGGCAGTGGTGTGAGCTTGACACATATATAGAAGGTTACGGAAAATTCGGTGTGTGTTATCTTACTGAGGATGAGAAGGAGATGCTTGTAAAAAATGTTGCAGCTTCGCTTGGAATATCCTCGCCATGTGAGATAACAACCAAGCAGGAGTACCGTGGCGTGAGGGACGGAGAGCCGGAAAGTGATGCGGTGGATATAAGTACTACTATTTTATCAAAAGAAAGCGTTAACGGAAGCGTTACAATAAAGGCAATAACACAGGAGCGGATGGGAGTGTCAGGCACTGCACCAATGACAACAACGGCAGAACAGTATGTGTATGTCAACATAACGGTATACAATAACATTGACTGTGCTAATTCGTACAGGGAGCTTGTGGAGGGAATGTTCAGTGCTATGGGGATACAAGGAAATGTGAACATGAATCTTGTAGGGTCGCTTGAAGGCGCACTCAACAGCAATGAGAAGAATGAACTTGCAGACAGCCTTCTAAAAAAGCTTGATGCCGATATTGTCGCACAGAACCGCGACAGTGATATATTTACAATATACGCATATTCGAGGGGTGTAGGTTCCTATATTACAATAGGCGGAAGTAAAATCAATATGAATATTGCGATTGGATACGATGAGGAGGAAAACATGACAAAGGTATATTTGGCATCGCCGGTGAACAGTCTGGATTATTAGACTGGTTAATCGGGAATTATAACTATGAAAAGGAGTAATTTCTTTATCCGGAGTAAAATCATGCATGCATTAAGGATTTTAAGATTGTGGAAAATGACAGGAATTCACAAAATATTAATACTATTTTGAGACTGTTTGTGATAAGATTATACGGTATAGCCTAAAGTATTAATATAGTAATAATATGATGTTGGATTAGAGCATCATCATGTAAATATGAAATGAATTTAGCTATGATGTATTATTATCATGCATTGGATTTTGAAAATCCGGTCTTAGAAAGGAAATTACATTGAAGAATTTTAAATATAAGGTATTGATATCAATATTTGTCTTTGTGGCAGTCGCAGTGGTCACTATTGTGCTCACAAGAGCTACTGACGAGGTTCATTCCGGCAAGGCAGTTATGTCGACAGCCGAACTTCCGGTAGTATATATGATAAGCGAGGAAGGGCAGGAATTCAACCTTTTACATGGCTACGTGACTAATATTGATGAGAGCATGCTGCATGAATGTGTAACTCCTCTGCCTGAAGGAAGAAAGCTGAAGATTGGAATAGGAACCTATGGACAGAAAATAACAGGGATATCATATGAGATTAGAAGCTTAGATGGGTCAGAGTATATAGAGAACACGACAGTAACGGATTACGAGGTTGTTTATAACAATGCGGCAGGTGATGGCACTGATGCAAAGGATGCCAACATGAATGGCAATATGGGAGAGCATGTGGAGGCTGTTCTCAATATAAAAAATCTTATCGAAGAAGATACGGAATATATGCTGAAGATAAATGTCACAACAGAAAAAAAGACAGCATCATATTACACCAGAATTATATTGGGAGACGGACTGTATCTTGATGATAAGTTAAGCTATGTTCTGCATTTTTCAGAAGTTACATATGATTCTGAAGCGATAAAGGAGATTATTCCTAAGCTCGAACCTAATTCTTCCGGTGACAACACCAATCTAGGACATGTTGACATACACTCTAAGCTCTCACAGGTTGGCTGGGGAGAATTAGATCCGGAATATTATGGCAAAGTATGGCCTATGGTAGTTGAGATACAGGGAAATACAGCGGATATACGGCTTGATTATCAGGTCAGCACACCGGCGGCAAGAGGAGTTGATATCTATAATGTGAAGGAGTTTTTCCGTATAAGACGTGCTGATGCTGAGACAACTTATGTATTAGGGTATGACAGGTATGTTGACCAGATATTTGATGGGCTTGATGACCTTAATGATTCGGGAAGAATCTACCTTGGAATAACATCGGGACTTGAAGAGCTTCAGATGCAGAGTGACAGCAGCGGCAAAGTGACATGCTTTGTCAGGGGAGGCGAGCTGTGGAGCTACAACTCAAAGACAAATCAGTTCGTGCAGCTGTTTACATTTGCAGATGATGATTCTAAGTATGATTCAGTAAGGGAAGGGTATGACGAACATGGAATAAAGATTTTGTCTGTGGATGCCGATGGGAATGTGAGCTATGTAGTCTATGGATATATGAATCGTGGAAGCCATGAAGGTGAGATGGGTGTATCGGTATGCATGTATGATGCCGAGAAGAACACTGTGGATGAGATTTTGTACATTCCAAGAAACGATATATATGATGTCATAAAGAAGGATGTTCAGACTCTTGCTTATCTTAACGGTGAGGGAAGATTTTTCATGTATCAGAATGGAAGCATCTATTCGATATATTATGACACGAAGGAATATATGGTTGTGTCATCGAATGTTCTTGAAAGCTCATGTATGTTTTCCGAAAAATATTCTGTATTCGCATATCAGGAGGGAACGGACGAGAACCACAGTGATGCGATTAACATAATATATCTTGAAACAGGAGAGACGGCAGATATTCAGGCGGATGATACAGAGTATATAAAGACATTGGGGCTTATTGATGGCAACATTATATATGGAAAGGCAAAAAAGTCCGAAGTCAGCGATGAAAATACCAGTGAGAATGCTTCATATTCGCAAAATACATTGTATCCGATGTATCACATAGAAATTGTAAACGGCAGTCTTGAGCTTATTAAGGACTATGAGAAAACAGGCGTGAGAATAATGGGAGTTGAAGCCGACAGTAATAAGCTGATTATCAAAAGAGCTTTGCAAAATGAGGATGGAAGCCTGACAGACATGGCAGATGACCAGCTTCTTAGCACTACAATGACACCGGATGGAGTTCTGACGACCAAGCAGGTAGCTACACAGGTAAGGCAGAAGGAGCTGTATATTATACTCACTGTCTCGGTTCCTTCTTCTGATGATACTAAGGTTATATATCCTAAGAGTATCACGTTCAATGGTGAGGCACAGCTTTACATGAGTGAAGTTGCAAGGACGAATGAATATTACAGAGTATACAGTATGGGTAAGCTGTCGCTTATGACGGATACGCCGGCGGAGGCTATAGCATGTGCGGATAAAATGGCAGGAGTTGTCGTTGCACCGTCAGGTGAGATTGTATGGGACAGATATAAGAAAAATACAGCAAAGCTTTCGCTTATGGACAATTATAAGTTTGAGCAGGTCATGGACATAACGGGAGTGAGTCTTGATGAAGCACTTTATTATGTACATAGAGGTTATGCGCTGCGAGTTGTGAATGATGACAATGAGATTACAATATATGCATATGATAAGAGCAATGTGTCCTATATGTCCGGGCAGATTAGTTATACAGTCACAAAGTCGGAGCTTGAAGGGATTATTGCCTCGATGAATGGCACAATATATGTATGTGATGTAATAAAAGGCTGACAAAACGATTGACCATATGCAAATAATATTGTAAGATGAAGGGTAACAGATGATTTGAATGGCATATATTTTGTGCTGTTTGTGTCATAATATTATGTTGTTATACAGAGATTTAGAGAGGATTGTTGATATGGAACTAATTAACATCAGAGATTTATTCAGAGACAAGGAAAAATATCTTGGAAATAAGGTAACAGTCGGAGGATGGGTTCGCAGTGTTCGTGATTCTAAGACATTCGGATTTATAGTTGTGAATGACGGAACATTTTTTGAGCCGCTTCAGGTTGTATACCATGACAGTATGGAGAATTTTGCTCAGATAAGCAAGTTAAATGTAGGTGCGGCTATCATTGTGACAGGTACACTTATCGCTACACCGGATGCTAAGCAGCCGTTTGAGATTCAGGCGGACAGTATAGATGTTGAGGGTGAGAGCACACCTGATTATCCGCTTCAGAAGAAGAGACATTCAATGGAGTATCTCAGAACAATAACACATTTAAGACCTAGAACAAATACATTTCAGGCAGTGTTCAGAGTGCGTTCACTCATAGCTTATGCTATTCATCAGTTCTTTCAGGAGAGAAATTTTGTATATGTCCACACTCCGCTTATAACAGGAAGTGACTGTGAGGGTGCAGGAGAGATGTTCCAGGTTACAACAATGGATCTTAACAATGTACCTAAGACAGAGGACGGCAAGGTTGATTACACGAAGGATTTCTTTGGCAAGCCTACCAATCTTACTGTAAGCGGTCAGTTAAATGGTGAGACATATGCAATGGCATTTAAGAATATTTATACATTCGGACCGACATTCCGCGCTGAGAATTCCAACACAACAAGACATGCTGCTGAGTTCTGGATGATTGAGCCGGAGATGGCATTTGCTGATTTGCAGGATGACATGATTTTAGCAGAGAACATGATAAAGTATGTTATAAGATACGTACTCGAGAATGCTCCTGAGGAGATGAATTTCTTTAACAGCTTTGTTGATAAGGGACTTCTTGAGAGACTCAACCATGTACTCAACTCAGAGTTTGGTCATGTGACATACACAGAAGCTATTGAGATACTTGAGAAGCACAATGACAAGTTCGAATACAAGGTATCATGGGGCTGTGATTTACAGACAGAGCATGAGCGCTTCCTCACAGAAGAGATTTATAAGAGACCACTCTTTGTTACTGATTATCCGAAGGAGATTAAGGCATTCTACATGAAGCTCAATGACGATGGAAAGACAGTTGCCGCTATGGACTGCCTTGTTCCGGGAATCGGTGAGATTATCGGAGGAAGCCAGAGAGAGGATGATTACGACAAGCTTGTTGCCAGAATGGACGAGCTTGGACTTAAGAAAGAGGACTATCAGTTCTACCTTGACCTTAGAAAGTATGGTTCAGCAAGACATGCAGGCTTCGGTCTCGGCTTCGAGCGTTGTGTAATGTATCTCACAGGAATGGGCAACATCCGCGATGTGATTCCATTCCCAAGAACAGTTGGCAACTGCGACTTGTAATAACAATGTCAACAGCATATATACAGCGTGACTGCTCGCAGTCAAAGCTGCATATATGCTGATTGACTGAACATGCATGAGCAAGGAGGACGAAAAGTCCGGATTGCGAATGTATGTTGGAATTTGCGAGAGCCTAAGAGGCGGAGCAAATTCCGTTGTTATTATAGGAGGAGAAGCCAGCGTGACTGCTCGCAGTCAAAGCTGTATATATGCTGATTGACTGAACATGCATGAGCAAGGAGGACGAAAGTTGGGATTGCGAATGTATGTTGGAATTTGCGAGAGCCTAAGAGGCGGAGCAAATTCCGTTGTTATTATAGGAGGAGAAGCCAGCGTGACTGCTCGCAGTCAAAGCTGTATATATGCTGATTGACTAGACATGCATGAGCAAGGAGGACGAAAGTTGGGATTGCGAATGTATGTTGGAATTATTTTTTAGAGGTGCATATGAAGAAGAGTCTTAAGATTTTTCTAATTATATTCATCATAATGTTGTCATTTTTAGGGCTGGGGCTTATTGCCGTCAGCCCTTATTTGTCAGCTTTTGCACAGTATGTAAAAAACGGAAAATCTATAGCAGCATCAAGCAGGCTTTCGGACTTTAGAAGTACCGAGACAAGTATCGTATATGATGTTTATGGCAATGAAATAACGATAGTCAGCGGAGCGAAGGAGCTTTACTATATTGAATTATATAAGATTCCGGAGGTTGTCAAGGATGCATTTGTTCTGATTGAGGACAGGAAATTTTACAAGCACGGAGGTATTGATATTTCAGCCATAATAAGAGCCGGGCTTATAAATATCAGGACGAAGAGCAAAGCTCAGGGTGCGAGTACCATAACGCAGCAGGTGGCAAGAAATATCTATCTTTCGCAGGATGTGACATGGGAGCGAAAGATTACTGAGATGGTGCTGTCTGTGGAACTTGAAAAGCGCTATAGCAAGGAACAGATACTTGAATTTTACATAAATAATATATATTTTGCGAATGGGCTCTATGGCATAGAAGCGGCTGCACAGGGATATTTCAGCAAATCGGCGCAGGAACTGACAATTTCACAGCTTGTATTTTTAACCGCTATACCGAATAACCCATCAAAATATGACCCTTTTGAACATTTAGACAGGACTGTGGAGAGAAGGGATTACATACTAGGAGTGCTTCATGACTATAATTGCATTTCTGATGAAGAATATCAGGAAGCTTTGGATGAGGAGATTGTTTTGCATCCCTCAGAGGCAGAAAAATATGATTCTGTTGAGACATATGTGTATTACTGTGCAACGCGTTCACTCATGAAGGCGGCAGGCTTCAATTTTCGTTATGATTTTCTTGACGAGGATGATGAAGCGGCATATAAGGAACTGTATGACAGCTATTATTCAAAATACCAGAGGACTCTTTTTACAGGAGGCTACCGCATATATACTGCTATCGATATGGATAAACAGCAGGTTCTTCTGGATGCTGTCGATAATGCACTTGCATGGAGCACAGAGACTAATGATGAAGGCGTGTACAAGCTTCAGGGTTCTGCGGTATGTATAGACAATTCTACAGGCTATGTAACGGCTATTGTGGGTGGAAGAAATCAGGGACTTCCGGGATATACGCTCAACCGCGCGTATCAGAGCTTCAGGCAGCCGGGAAGTTCCATAAAGCCGCTGGTTGTCTATGCTCCTTACCTTGGACTTGGATATAATCCTGATGAGCTTATAGATGATTCGCCTATGGAGGACGGACCTGAAAATTTTGAGAACAGATATCCGGGGGAGGAGACGCTTACAGATGCTCTTGCATGGTCATCTAACGTGGCAGCTTGGAAGCTTTTCGAGAAACTCACACCGGAATATGGAATGTCTTTTGTCAAAAAAATGCATTTTAGAAAAATAGGTGATGACGAACATTATATGGCGGCATGTCTCGGAGGATGGAGCTATGGTGCGAGTTCTCTTGAAATGGCATCTGCATATGCTGCGCTTGCAAATGATGGTGTATATCGTGAACCGACAGCAGTTATGAGGATAACGGACTCAAAAGGCAGCACTATTGTGGATAACAGCGGCAGTGACTTGGAAGTATATGATAAGAATGCGGCAAGAATGGTAAGCAGTATGTTACAGTACGGTGTTGAGCATGGAATAGCGATGGGCGCAAAGCTTGATGACGCTGTGGTAGCTGTAAAGACCGGAACCACGACAGACAATAAGGATGGCTGGACAGTAGGCTATTCGGCTTATTATACAACGGCAGTGTGGGTTGGCTGTGATATTCCTAAGGTTGTGCCTAATCTCACAGGCGGCTCATATCCGATGACGATATGGAAGGGCTTCATGCAGAAGATACATGAGGAACTTGAATTGAAGGAATTTCCGGAATATACGAGATATGATAATAACAATTCCGGTCTGGATAAGCTACCTGATGATATTATAGATAATACCGGAAAAGATAACGAGCAGGAGTCGACCGCTGCACTTGAGGATATACAGAATGCTTTGGGAGATAAGAGCTATAATGGTTCAGGCGGCGATGGTGAAGCGTCAGCTTCAAACGGTGGAGATAGCAATGTGTCAGGTTCGATTACAGGTGATGCGAGCGTGGCTGCTCCGAATAATGGTGATGGCACTGCACCGGGTACAGTATCGGGTGATGAAAATATATCAGGTTATCCGGGTGGAGATAGCAATGCGGCTGGAACTGTTGGCGGAGATAGAAATGCCAGTTCAGTCGGAGGAGACAAAAATGCGTCAGGCTTAATAGGAGGAGACAAGGGAGCAGGAACTGTCGGAGGGGATAGGAATGCTACAGGCTTAATAGGAGGAGACAAAGGAGCAGGAACCATCGGAGGAGATAAAAATGCTTCGACTACAGCCGGAGGAGACAAAAACGCAGGTTCATTCGGAGGGGACACAAGTACAGGAGCTTCACAAAAAGGAGACACTAATGCCGGGAATGTGACAGGCGGGGACTCTGATGTAGTCCTGCCGTAGATGCGGATTTGATATGAATTATGCAGATTACCCTCTTAAAATTACAGGTTGCGACCTCTTATACATCCAACAGATTAGCTGAGTATATTTTAACACTGGGAAAAACACGATTTATAAAATAAAGAGTTCAACCCATTACCCTTGAGTAATAGGTTGAACTCTTTTGTCTAGCAAAAGCTGATTGCAAATATCATTGACGGTGAGCTGTTATGAAAATATGAGAATTCCTTAACAGCTTATGATTATTTATTATTATAAGCCTTAAGAAGCTTCTGTATTCTGTCAACAGGGTCAAGAAGCTTGCTTATTGAAGCGTCATGGTTGAGCGTGTCGATTATGAGTGCGATGTACTTACTCATATCAACGCTGATATAGTATGGCTTGGAGAGAAGCTCAGGTGTCTGGTAGATAACATTAGTTGTGAGAACCTTATCGATAAGACCTTCCTTATAAGCTTCGTCAAATTTTTCAAGACCGTTAGTGAAAAGGCCGAATGTGCTTGCAAGAAATACTCTCTTGGCTTTGCGCTTCTTTAACTCTCTTGCTACATCGAGCATGCTCTCACCGGAAGAAATCATATCATCTATGATGAATACATCCTTACCTTCAACAGAGCTTCCGAGGAATTCGTGTGCTACAATCGGGTTACGTCCGTTTACAATCTTAGAATAGTCCCTTCGCTTATAGAACATACCGACATCAAGACCAAGCACGTTTCCGAAATATACTGCTCTATGAGTACCGCCTTCGTCCGGGCTTATCATCATCATGTGCTCACTGTCGATGATGAGATCAGGAACATTTCTTGTGAGGTACTTGATGAACTGATAAGCAGGCTGTACAGTCTCAAAGCCCTTTAACGGGATTGCATTCTGTACACGAGGGTCATGTGCATCAAATGTGATAATGTTGTCAACACCCATATCTGTGAGCTCCTGAAGTGCAAGAGCACAGTCTAATGACTCACGTCCGCTTCTCTTATGCTGTCTGCTCTCATAGAGGAATGGCATGATGACAGTGATTCTTCTTGCCTTACCGCCTACAGCAGCGATGATTCTCTTAAGATCCTGATAGTGGTCATCCGGTGACATATGGTTCTCTTTACCGCAAAGAGAGTATGTGAGGCTATAGTTACATACATCAACTAAAAGGTACAAATCGTATCCGCGGACAGATTCGTTGATAATGCCTTTAGCTTCGCCTGAGCCGAAACGTGGCACGCTGGCACTTAAGATATAGTTCTCTCTCTGATATCCGGCAAAAGCGATAGTTGACTTATGCTCGTTTTCTCTTTCGGTTCTCCATTGAACAAGGTAATCATTTACCTTCTGGCTGAGCTGCTCACAGCCCTTAAGGGGAATGATTCCAAGTGCCCCCACTGGTATGGTTTCAAGGTCGCGTTCTTCCTGAAGCATGATATTTTCCTCCGTAGATGTGTGTTGTGATTAAAGTTTCTTCAAACGAATATCGTCACCAAAAATTTTGAATATCTGGTATGACATTGTGAGTCTTGAAAAAATACGCTCTGAATATGTATTCATGAGCTCTTCAAGGCTTAGATTCGTTGATATTATTGTTGACTGACCTGCAAGAATTCTTTCATTTATACAATAAAATAATCTTGAGTTGGTGAAGCTGTTGACAAGCTCCGTTCCCAGGTCGTCTATAATAAGCAGTTCGCAGTCAAGAATCTGTGAGAACACATCCCTGTAATCTGCTTCACTGTCATTATCAAAAGCATACTTTGAAAAAAGGTCAAATAAATCTATTGCAGATAAGTATAATACAGAATAACCTTTTTCAAGCAGCTCACCCGCTATGCAGTGAGTGAGGAAGGTCTTTCCGACACCGGTATCACCGTAGAACAAAAGATTATCGCCTGAAGGGAAATCACTTAAGAATGAATTGACATTCTTTGTGACGTTGACTATATTCTCCAGAGCGGATATTCCTGAAACCGGGTCAATGTAATCCTCCGAATACCAATCATAATTGAAGTTAGAGAAATTTTCAAGTAGGAGAATTTTTTTAATGTTGGACTGGTTGTACAGAAGGTCTATTGCTGCCTGTTTAAAACAGCGGCATTTACTGCCGTTTACAAAGCCTGTATCCTTGCATAGAGGGCAGTCATAGTGGAGGTCGAGATAATCCTGCGGATATCCGGCTGAGGTAAGCAGGATATGCTTCTCTTCATTAATTGAGTCAAGCTTTTGGGAAAGCTTATCGCGCTTACTCATGTCACCGCAGATTGCAGCTCTCGCAGCCTCGGCGGCGACGGCTGCAGTTTCTTTTCGAAGCTCATCATATTCGGGAATCCGAACAGATATCTCCTCATATCTTGAATTTAATACGGCGCGGGCATGGCTCTGCTTTGCGTCATACATTCTCATAATAGTGTCATACTGTGAATTGTTTAGTTTCATTTATATATCAATCCTCTATAATCAATCCTTTTTGTTGATAAGCTGCTTTTCAAGTGCGTTAAAATCATATGTCCTCTGTGAAAAGTTGTTAAAACGGTTAGTGTTCTTTCCTGTCCGTACAGGTGAGGATACGGATGCTGATTTATCATTTCTACGGGTGTCCTTTTTTGAACCTGCATGTGCGGCATCAGCCGATTCGATGTCCGATATGGTATGCACATTTTTCTTGCGCCAGTTAGACAGAATGGTGTCGGTGTATTCAAAGCTCGGTTTGTGGAGAGCCTGTATTGTCCTGTTACATGCCTCGATGACTATATCTGTCTCGAAGCCGTAGTCGTCATACCAGTGGGTTATGAAATCAAGCTCAGGCTTGCCCGGCATACGGTCATTGATTCCGAATGCCTTCATAACGGAATAGATTTTTTTGCTGTGAATTTCATGCTGCTGCTTAGCCTGTTCAGCAGTTACGAGTCCTTCCTCATGCCAGCTTATGGCGACACGCTCAAGGTAGCGGAAGCTTCTCTTTTCGAGAGAGACGCAGTATTCAAAAAGGTATTCAAGTAGTTCATCGGAAAAATGTAAATCACTGTGTATGTATATGATTGTGCTGATTTCGGAGTTGGTGAGTGTTTTGCCAAACAGTCTTTCAGCGACAAATATTAATTGATGAAGGTTGTCGTCACTGTCGCACATGCGCTTGATTGCCGCAGGTGAATAGTTGTATTTGCCGGGAAGAGATTCGTCAGGTGCGTGGACGGATGTCTTTTCACCGAGTGCATTGCTTCCCTCATCTGCTGCGGCAGCTTCACAGGCACTATCTGTGTTGATAGTATCTGACAGAGCCTCGGAGCGGGCAAAAGAAGAGCTTCCGGCGGGTGCTTCGTCCTGATTACGGCTTATAGGGAGCAGAGTGATGCTCACCGGAATATCACCGCTATATCCGACGGACAAAAGACCGGCACGTTCCCAGTACTTGATGGCACGTATGACATCGCTCTCTGTGTGGTTTAGCAGATCGGCAATCTCGGTTAGAGTGGACGCCCGCCCGGCCGGATTGGCATACATTCTAAGCAGACACAAATAGACCTTGACAAATTCGCCATTTGCAAGGGGCATATATCTATCCAGAAATATATTAGGAATAGTCGTGTCATTAGGTGTATAGGTTGATGTAAGTGTAAGCTGTGCCATGTTTATTGTACTCTCATTTCTAAAAAGCATATTTATAAGTGTCTGAACGAACGAATAAGGGGCCGCTTGAATAAGCATATCTGCCTGACTATCGTATCTATCAGTATAACATAGCACCAGGTTTTTGAGAATAGCTTTTGGGATAACAAAATAAAGTTGTGAAATTTGTGGATATAGAAATGTGGACAATGTGGATAACTTGTGGAAAACCTTGTAAAGTGCGGAGTTTATAGGGCTTTGCACATGTGGATAAGTTGTGGATGCAGTGTGAATATTTTTGTGATTAAAAAAACAGCCCGGAATCCGGCCGGCATAAAGGCTTTTATGCATATGGCGGATTCCGGGCTGTTTTAAAGCGTGTTTGCAGAATAATGTAGATTTTATATATGTATCTTAACGGTTTTAATAGTCACAGAATTGAAATTGGCTTATATCTGTTTTACTTGTTCTTTAAGAGGTTCTCTCCGACTTCAAGGATATTTCCGGCCCCCATAGTGATGACGACATCACCTTCGTGACAGTTATTTTTTATAAAGTCTTCAATCTCGGAGAAGCTCATAAAATACTCACAAGGTGTTCCTTTTTCTGTTATAAGCTTTTGAATATCTGCGGAGCTGACACCGTATATGTCCTGTTCGCGTGCTGAATAGACAGGTGCGAGGACAACGTGGTCGGCAAGTGAAAGCGCTGTTGCAAATTCAGGCAGGAAAGCCTTTGTACGGGTGTATGTATGCGGCTGGAATATGCACCAGAGCTTCTTATGAGGGTAGTGCATTGCCGCCTTCAGTGTAGCGGTTATCTCGGCAGGGTGATGTGCATAGTCATCGATGATTGTAAAACCGCTGCATTTTCCTTTAATCTGGAAACGGCGGTCAACACCACTGTATGCAGCGATTCCATTCACGGCAGTATTCATGTCTATTCCAAGTGTGACGGCTGCTGCGATGGCTGCGAGACTGTTAAGGACATTGTGCTCTCCCGGAACCTTAAGTGCCACCTTACATTTTTCTTCATTATTATAAAGAAGTGTATAGCAGTAGTCACCCTTGCCATCAATGTGAAAATCTTTTGCGCTGAAGTTGCTTATTGAGGCATCAAGACCAAAGGTTATGACATGGCAATGGCTGTCCTTGTAAAAATAATGATAATCGTCAATGGCGCTGTTAATTATGAGATATCCGTCATCAGGGAGCAGTTCGGTATATTTTTTGAAGGATGTGCGGATATCATCAATATCCTTAAAAAAGTCAAGGTGGTCTTCCTCGACATTGAGAATGATATTCATTGTAGGATGAAATGACAGGAAGCTGTTGGTGTACTCACATGCTTCGGTCAGGAATACATCGGAATGTCCTATTCGCATATTGCCGCCGATTGACGGAAGCATACCGCCAACCGATATGGTAGGGTCAGTGTCAGCCAGCATAAGTATCTCGCTGAGCATTGAAGTTGTGGTTGTCTTTCCATGTGTGCCGGATACACCGATAGCTGTCTTATAATTTTTCATTACCTGTCCAAGCAGTTCTGCGCGGGAGAGCATTGGAATTCCAAGCTCGATGCATTTTGTATACTCCGGATTGTCAGGATGAATTGCTGCTGTGTATACGGCGGCATCAATGGATGAGTCTATATTGCCTGCATTCTGTCCTATGAATATCGTGCATCCGGCGTCGGCAAGCTGCTTGGTGAGAGCGGATTCTTTGTTGTCGGAGCCGGATATTGTAAAGTGTTCTGACAAAAGAAGTTCGGCAAGACCGCTCATGCTTATGCCGCCGATTCCTATGAAATGTATATGTATAGGTTTGTTAAAATCAAGTTGATACATTATATAATCCTCCCGGTTATATTTTATTGATATGAGAGTCAAAAGGTATTTTGCCTATCATATGATATCCTCGAACTGCTTCGCCGTAAAACAGCTTCTGCAATTCTAAAACATTCGGAAGCCGTTTATTCCTCATGCTTTGCGGGTTCCAAGTTCAAAAGCCTAATCGTGCAGGCACGAACGGTTTTTGGTCCCTGATATCATTTTATTATGAATATATTGAATATATACATAATATAATATAACACCGGCCATGAAAATTCCAGTGTTAAGTTTATTCTTAAAAGGAATACAGTCATTCCATGGAATATAATGTTAAAAATTCAAATATTCAAAAATTATCAGAAAAAAATATATTTTTCGAAAAAATATTTAATTATTTATTCACTTATTTAGCAATTTGTGATATAATCATATTACAAAACCATAACGTGATGATTGGCTTTAGTAAATTGACAAGAGGTGGTAGCATGATTAAAAAAGAGATGATTGCTATGTTGCTGGCAGGAGGACAAGGGAGCCGTCTTGGTGTATTGACATCGAATATGGCGAAGCCGGCAGTAGCATTTGGCGGTAAGTACAGAATAATCGACTTTCCGCTCAGTAACTGTATTAATTCAGGCATTGATACCGTAGGTGTGCTCACACAGTATCAGCCATTGCGCCTTAACACACATATCGGAATTGGTATCCCTTGGGATCTTGATCGTAATCGTGGTGGTGTAACCGTACTTCCACCATATGAGAAGAGCACAAGCAGTGAATGGTATACAGGTACTGCTAATGCGATTTACCAGAATCTTGAATATATGGAATTGTACAATCCTGATTACGTGCTGATTCTTTCAGGTGATCATATCTATAAGATGGATTATGAGCTTATGCTTGACTATCACAAGGCTAACAATGCGGATGTCACTATTGCTGCGATGCCTGTTCCTATTGAGGAGGCGAGCCGTTTTGGTATTCTTGTAACTGATGAGCACAACAAGATAACAGAATTTGAAGAGAAGCCTGCTAATCCTAGCAGTAATCTTGCATCAATGGGTATTTACATATTCAGCTGGCCGGTTCTTAAGGAAGCACTTATCAAGATGAAGGACGAGCCGGGCTGCGATTTCGGTAAGCATATCATTCCATATTGCCATCAGAATAAGCAGAGACTGTTTGCATATGAATTTAACGGATACTGGAAGGATGTAGGTACTCTCGGTTCATACTGGGAGGCTAATATGGAGCTTATTGACATCATTCCTGAATTTAATCTGTATGAAGAATTCTGGAAGATATATACCAAGAGTGATATACTTCCGCCTCAATATCTGGCTGACACATCTAAAGTGTTCAGAAGCATTATAGGTGAAGGCACTCAGATTTACGGAGAAGTATACAATTCGGTAATCGGCTCTGGTGTAACCATAGAAGAAGGAGCCATTGTAAGAGATTCTATCATAATGCAGAATGCGAGAATAGGTGCAGGAGCGGTTATTGACAAATCAATTATTGCAGAAGGCACAGAGATTGGAGAAGGAGCAGTGCTGGGTGTAGGAGATGAGGCACCTAATGCTCTTAATGCCAAGGTATATGCCTTCGGACTTGTAACAATAGGAGAGAATTCATACATTCCGCCAAGGGTACAGATAGGTAAGAATACTGCCATCTCCGGAGTAACAGAGCCTTCAGACTATGAGAATGGTCTGCTTCCGAGCGGAGGAAGTATTATAAAGGGAGGTGCAGCAAGATGAGAGCGATAGGACTTGTATTAGCAGGCGGAAATAACAAAGCAATGAAGGAGCTTACAAGCCGCAGGGCAGTGGCTGCAATGCCGATAGCCGGCAGCTATAGAAGCATTGATTTTGCACTGAGCAATATGTCTAATTCACATATACAGAAGGTTGCCGTTATAACACAGTACAATGCGAGAAGCCTTAATGATCATTTAAGTTCATCAAAATGGTGGGATTTCGGACGTAAGCAGGGCGGTCTGTATGTGTTTAACCCTACGATAACTGCTGACAACAGCGTCTGGTACAGAGGAACTGCTGACAGCATGTACCAGAACATAGATTTTTTAAAGAACAGCCATGAGCCATACGTTGTTATAGCCTCGGGCGATGGTATATACAAGCTGGATTTTGCCAAGGTGCTTGAATATCATATTGAGAAGAAGGCAGACATTACAGTTGTTGTCAAGGAGCTTCCGGCAAGTGAGGATGCGAGCCGTTTTGGTGTTGTGAGAATGAATCAGGATATGAGAATCACTGATTTTGAGGAGAAGCCTATTGAAGCGGAGGGAAATGTTGTTTCGACAGGTATCTATATCATCAGAAGACGACAGCTTATTGAGCTTCTTGAGAAGGCGGCATCCGAGGACAGATATGATTTTGTAAAAGATATCCTTATAAGATATAAGAATATCAAGAGAGTGTACGGATATAAGCTCGACAGCTACTGGAATAACATTTCTACAGTGGATGCTTACTATAAGACCAATATGGATTTCTTAAAGAGAGATGTAAGAGAATTTTTCTTTAATCAATATCCGGATATATATTCGAAGGTAGATGATCTTCCGCCTGCTAAGTATAATCCGGGTTCGGAGGTTAAGAACTCACTTGTTGCAAGCGGATGTATTGTAAATGGAACAGTAGAGAATTCTATTCTGTTTAAGAAGGTATTTGTTGGAAACAACTGTGTAATCCGCAATTCCATCATATTGAATGATGTATATATCGGAGATAATACAGTAATTGAGAATTGTATAGTGGAGAGCAGGGACACTATCCGTTCTAACAGCCGTTATGCAGGTGAAGATGGTAAAGTGAAGGTTGTTGTTGAAAAGAACGAAAGATACAGCTTGTAGGGTGTCAGTATTATGAACACTATATAGTGTAGAAGAATATATGGAGGGCTATTATGCAGGTTACGGATGTGAGGGTCAGGATGGTGTCTAAGGACAGCAAGATGAAGGCTGTTGTCTCAGTTACATTTGACAATGAATTTGTCGTACATGACATCAAGGTAATTGAAGGAGAGAAGGGGTTGTTCATTGCCATGCCAAGCAAAAAGTCGGCTGAAGGAGAATACAGGGATATTGCTCATCCAATCAGCTCGGCTACCAGAGACATGATATCGGATGCCATATTAGAGGCATACGATAAGGCAGTGACACAGGAGAGCATATAGGTTACTTTACTATAGCAGACATCACGGCGGAGGAGCTGGGGAAACCCGGCTCCTTTTGCTATACAAAAACCTTGATAAAAATATAACATTATAATATAATTATAGTTAATTGATTACTTCACACACAGGGATTATAAGCGCTGTATCTGTACCTTAGGATGGCAGGATTGTGCTAAACCGCATAGCGGAGGAATGGAGGATATTATGAAAGAGAAGATGCTTGAAGAATTTAAAAAAGTATACGGTGGGGATGGAGAAGTGAAGGTGTATTTTGCACCGGGAAGAGTTAATCTCATCGGAGAGCATACAGACTATAATGGGGGACATGTTTTCCCATGTGCACTCACAATGGGAACATATGCGGCAGTAAGACGCAGAGATGATAACAAGCTCCGCTTCTATTCTGCGAATTTTGAGAAGCTTGGTGTGATAGAAAGCTCACTTGATGAGCTTGTGTGGAACAAGGAAGCTGACTGGACGAATTATCCGAAGGGCGTTATGTGGGCTTATATCCAGAAGGGATTTCAGTTTGACAAAGGCTTCGATATGTACTATTTTGGCAATATTCCTAATGGTTCAGGTCTTTCATCATCCGCATCTATAGAGGTTCTTACAGCATTAGTGCTTAAGGATACATTCGGCTTTGAGACGGATTTCATTGAGATGGCACTCATAAGTCAGTTTGCCGAGAACAAGTTTAACAAAGTTAACTGTGGAATAATGGATCAGTTTGCTATTGCCATGGGTAAGGAAGGACATGCGATTTTCCTTGATACATCGAATCTTTCATACGAATATGCACCAGTGAAGCTTGATAACGCCAAGATTGTCATAGCATGCAGCAATAAAAAGAGAGGACTTGGAGATTCTAAGTACAACGAAAGACGCGCTGAGTGCGAGGAAGCACTTGAAGAGCTTCAGAAAGTCATAGATATCAAGACACTTGGAGATCTTACGGAGGAAGCTTTTGAGCGTTACAAGTCGGCAATTAAGAGTGAAGTCCGCCAGAAGCGCGCTAAACATGCTGTATATGAGAACCAGAGAACCATCAAGGCAGTTAAGGCGTTGAAGGATGGCGACATTGAGGAGTTCGGCAGACTTATGATAGCATCTGATACATCCTTGAGAGAGGACTATGAAGTTACAGGCAAAGAGCTCGACACACTTGTGGCAGCAGCACTTAAGCAGCCGGGAGTTATCGGTTCACGTATGACAGGTGCCGGCTTTGGAGGCTGTACTGTAAGCATTGTAAAGACAGCTGATATTGATAATTTTATCGAGAAGGTCGGCAAAGAGTATAAGGATACTATCGGATATGCGGCCGACTTCTACGTTGCTGATATCGGCGGCGGGCCTGTAGTGCTCTAAGAATATCCGTACAGAAAATGTGAATGGCATTATACCTGTGCGGAGATTGAGCTGCCGGGTTCAAGGTGTGACTATATAGATTAATAATGTATTTACGATAAAAAACAGAATTAGAATATGTAATATCATGTTATGGATATCTTGTAATTATCCAGAGCTGCAAAATTATATCAAATTGGCTATTGATGACAGAGCGATATGCTGATATAGGCGACACAGCTGCATAGGCGGAAAGAGAGCTCTAAAGTGGCGGTTTTGCAGGTTCTTCTGAATGGTTCCGGTATTTTTATTAATCGAATATGCAGGCAAATGCGGATTACGTACTGTGATGGGATTGAATTGCTGCATGGCTGTGCTGTCAATAGATTTGCCTGAAAAATGCATGATATGGAATGGAGATAATTGTGAGTGATTTTGTGATGAAGACAGCGATTGCCTTCTTTGTGTATAACAGACTCGATACAACGCAGGTTGTATTTGAGCGTATCAGGCAGATTAAGCCGCCGAGATTATATCTTATCTGTGATGCGGCAAGACCTGCTAAGGAAGGAGATGCACAGAAGGTAGCGGCTGTCAGGGAGTTCCTTGACACACATGTGGACTGGGATTGCGAGGTTCATAAGAATTATGCAGAGACGAATATGGGCTGCAAGAATCGTGTCTCTTCCGGTATAAGCTGGGTATTTGAGCATGAGGAGGAGGCAATCATCATTGAAGATGATGTACTTCTTGATATTTCATTTTTCAGATTCTGTCAGGAGATGCTTGAACATTACAGGGATGACCCGAAGGTGATGATGGTCGGTGCTCACAAGAAGCTTGAAAATTTTAAGACACCTCATGATTATATTTTTACCGCAGATAATTATATCTGGGGATGGGGGACATGGAGAAGCACATGGGAGAAGTATGATGTGACACTTAGAAACTGGCCGCAGCGCAAAGCGGAGAGACTTATGCACAAGGTATTTATGGATGCAAAGGCGGACTATGTTGAGAAGGAGCTTGATTTGATATATGAAGGAAAGCTTGACACATGGGATTACCAGCTTATGCTGTGCCTTGCAGAGAATGATGGTCTTTGTGCGGTGCCTAATGTGAACCTTATTAACAATATAGGAATGAACCGTGAAGATGCCACGCATACTAAGGGACCGGGGGAGGAGATGCACGCAGGTGCATACAATTTTCCTATTAAGTTCAGGGACAAGGTTGAGAGAGATATCGATTATGATATTGCAGTGCAGAAGGATATATATTATCCGAGTGCAGCTAAGAAGGTGGTAAAGAAGCTCAAAAAAATTTTTGGTAAAGCTTAATAAATGATGACGTGATGATGGAAGATGCGGAGGTGTGGTTATGGTATATGAAGCTATAAAGAAGCTGGTTACTTATGGTTTGGAGACGGGATTAATTTCAAAAGAGGAGAAAATATATTCCACTAATCTTATATTGGATGTGCTTAAGCTTGATGATTATGAAGAGCCTGAAGAGAATTATGAGAAGGTAGAGCTTCAGGCAGTTCTTAAGGAGCTTCTTGATTATGCTGTTGAGAAGGGACTTATAGAGGACAGTGTAGTGTACAGAGACTTGTTTGATACAAGGCTTATGAACTGTCTTATGCCAAGACCTTCACAGGTCATAAAAGCATTTAATGAGAAGTATGCAGTTTCGCCTAAGGAAGCTACAGACTATTATTATAAGCTTAGTCAGGATTCCGATTATATAAGAAGATATCGTGTATGCAGGGATATGAAGTGGGTGACTAAGACAGAGTATGGAGATATAGATATCACGATAAATCTGTCAAAGCCGGAGAAGGATCCTAAGGCAATCGCTGCGGCTAAGCTGGCAAAGCAGAGCGGATATCCTAAGTGTCAGCTCTGCCGTGAGAATGAGGGCTATGCCGGCAGAACGAATCATCCGGCGAGAGAGAACCACAGAATTATCCCGATAACAATCAATGGTGGACAGTGGGGATTCCAGTATTCGCCTTATGTATATTACAATGAGCACTGTATAGTATTTAACGGTCAGCATGTTCCTATGAAGGTTGATAGAGCTGCGTTTGTGAAGCTTTTTGACTTTATAAAGCTGTTTCCTCACTATTTTATAGGTTCTAATGCGGATCTTCCTATCGTAGGAGGTTCAATTTTATCGCATGACCATTTTCAGGGTGGTAATTATGAGTTTGCCATGGCAAAGGCTCCTGTTGAGAGAGAGTTCACGGTTAAAGGCTATGAGGATGTGAAGGCAGGAATTGTTAAGTGGCCTTTGTCTGTAATACGTCTTAGATGCGCTGATGAAAAGAGAATTATCGACCTTGCAGACTATATTTTAAAAGCATGGAGAGGTTATACGGACGAAGAGGCATACATATTTGCCGAGACTGATGGTGAACCGCACAATACAATCACACCTATCGCAAGAAAGCGTGGAGATATGTACGAGCTTGACCTTGCACTGCGCAACAATATAACAACTACTGAATGTCCGCTTGGTCTTTATCATCCGCATAATGAGCTTCACCATATCAAGAAGGAGAATATCGGACTTATCGAGGTTATGGGACTTGCGGTTCTTCCTTCAAGACTTAAGGAGGAGATGGAGATTCTGTCTGACTACATCGTAAATGGAAAGGATATCCGCTCTAATGAGAAGATAGAAAAGCATGCGGACTGGGTTGACGCATTCAGACCTAAGTATCCTGTAATCAACGCAGAGAATGTCGACGCAGTTCTCAAGGAAGAGATTGGTATTGTATTCAAGAAGGTTCTTGAAGATGCGGGCGTGTTCAAGAGGGATGCAAAGGGACAGGCAGCTTTTGACAGGTTTACGGCAACACTGTAGTACCAATGTGTGATGCTAAAATATAGTGTGCATCCGGCATTGACTTTCTGAAAGTCTTATGTTGGATAAATTTGCAATAAATGTTATTGAAGTAATTGAACATACAATTACAATAATTTAGAGATTGGAAATGAGGATTACTATGGCTGATTTTATTTTTAGCTTAAATGCGACACTGCCTATATTTCTCATTATGGTTTTGGGCTGGTTCCTTATGCGAATCGGTCTGTTTAACAAAGAATTTAATAAGGTTGCAGATAAGTATGTCTTTAAGGTAGCGCTGCCTGTGCTGCTTTTTAAAGACATTGCAACCGCAGACATAAGGTCAGATTTTAATCTGACCTTTGTTTTATTCTGCATGGTGACAACGACCATAATGTTTCTTGCGATATGGAGACTTAGTTATATATTTATAAAGGATAAAACGCAGGTTGGTGCGTTTGCACAGGCGAGTGCGAGAGGAAGTGCGGCGGTGCTTGGCATTGCCTTTATCAACAATATATATGGCAATTCCGGGATGGCTCCGCTTATGATTGTGTCGGCTGTGCCGTTATATAATATTCTGTCGGTCATTATACTGACGTTTTCAAGTTCAGCCAAAGACTCTAAAAACTCTAATATCAAAAAAGCCTGCATTAATGTGGTTAAAAATCCGATTATAATAGGAATTTTCCTCGGACTTCCGTTCTCAATATTCGGAATAAATATTCCGGCAATACCACTTAAGGCTGTGACAAGCATAGCACAGACGGCAACACCTATCGCACTTCTGGTAGTCGGAGCCGGCTTTGAAGGAGCAAAAGCGATTAAGAAGATTAAGCTCACCTCAATAGCCACCTTTATAAAGCTTGTGCTTCTTCCGTTGATATTTTTCCCATTTGCGATAGCATTCGGCTTCCGCAGCAGTGAGCTTGTAGCAATCCTTGTAATGCTCGGCTCGCCGACAACGGTCACCTGCTACATAATGGCAAAAAATATGGGCAATGATGAAGTGTTAAGCTCAAGCATAGTTGTCATGGCAACACTTCTTTCATCCGTCACGCTGACCGGGTGGATATTTGTGCTGAAGGTGCGGGGACTGATTTGATGCGTTGGGACACCGGGGTCTGACACCAATGTCCCACATGCTGGGACATTGGTGTCAG
>ERZ1106915.1079-NODE-1079-length-27349-cov-11.750971_pt1 | contig 27349 bp, 31 predicted proteins | sample MGYA00403653_ERZ1106915 | MGnify/ENA primary metagenome ERZ1106915 (study PRJEB35170, sample SAMEA104062404) | human gut metagenome | biome: human gut; feature: human-associated habitat; material: faeces | place: Denmark | collected 2012-06-06 ... | reverse complement strand
TTGTATAAAAAAAAATTTATCAATAGAAATTTTATTTGAACTACGTAGTTATGATTTGCAAGAGATAAATGGACAATTATCTTTAATAAAGGAGATTGAAGATAGGTATGGCTATTTTTTTTGGAAAATAGATAATATTCCTTCTCTAAAAAACAATTTGTGTGGTAAAAGTAGTATAAATATAAAACATCCATATTTCAATAGATATTTTTCATGGGATTTCTGTCAGAAATGTAAAAATAAGAATGCATGCTTTGAAAGAGTATGTGCAGTAAGAGTTGACGAAGAGGGAAATATATTTCCGTGCCTGAATCATTGCATAAATGTTAAAGCTTTAACTGTTGAAGAAAGTATACATACATGTTATTCCAAAATAGATAAAGCAAAAATGACAAGAAATTTAAGTGAAATTTTTTCATTAGAAGATGTTTTGAAACCGGGACGGAAAGATGATTTGTTATAGATACCGATGGAAAAGAGGATTTGCTATGATAAGAAGCGAAATTATAAAAATAATTGGGGAAGTGCTTGGAAATAAAGAAGGCTTTTGGTTGATAACTGGAGCTGCAATGGTAATGTATGGTATAAAGTTAAACACAACAGATATAGATATTGGATGTACCGAAAATTTTTTTAGAGAACTTCAAAGCAATGGATATTCAGTTATAAAAAAAAATGGTTATCCAAATAGAATACAAATTAATGATTTTATAGAGGTGTTAGAAGGAATAGAGGTAACAGATATTAAATATATTGAGGGTATTCCAGTATGTACGATTACAGATATTGTTAAATTTAAGAAAAAATTAAATAGAAAAAAGGATAGAGAGGATTTACAACGAATTGAAAATTACATACAACATATAAATATGAGAACAAGAAGGTTTCATGATATTTTGGATTATTGTAAAAAAAATGTGCCATATTATCAAGAACAACTGGAAAAAGTTGATATAGAAAACAAAGATATATTATTAGAATTACCAATTGTCGATAAGAAGCAATATGTAGAGAACTCAGAAGATTTTCTTTCGGAATTGATATGTAAGGACGATGTGGTGTGGGAATTTACAAGTGGATCTACTGGTCAACCATTGAGTATCTGTAAATCTAAAAGAGAACGTATTATTCAGGGATGGACACTTCAGACAAACAGACGTGAAAATGGATTAGCTTTGGATGGTTCAATAATGATTCGTTTTCACAATTATGTAAATGAATCTGCTAATAAAGAGATTTTAAAAGAACCAGTATTAATAAATGGGCAAATATATTTTCCAGTATTATATTTCAATGATGGTAATATAAAAAAATTATGCCAGTTATTGCAGAGATATGAAAAAGTATGGATTTATGGAACACCAAGTCAGGTATTTAAACTATGCGATTTGCTAAATGAAGGTTTTCCGCTTGAAAAAATAACATATATTGAGTTGTTTGGAGAAGTTTTATTTGGTCATCAGAAAGAAAGAATTCTATCAACATTTAAATGTCCAGTCAGAAACATGTATGGGTGCCATGAAGTTTGGGCAATTGCTTATGAATGTGCCTGTGGAAACATGCATATTTTAGAAAATAATGTAATATTGGAAATATTAGATAAAAATGGAAAAAATGTAGGATATAATAAAGAAGGAGAAATAGTTATAACAAGTCTGGTTCAAAGGACAATGCCATTTATTAGATATAGGATTGGAGATAGGGGAATAATAAGGAAATCAGAATGTCTTTGCGGAAAGACATCAGATATTTTAGAGCTAAGTGCTGCAAGAATAGCGGATGATATTCTTATGAAGAATGGAAAAAGAATTAGTTCTATTATTTTTTTACATGTTTTGATGTTAGTTAATCAGGAAAAGGTTATTATTAAACAATTTCAGATATATCAGCGAGATTATATGAAGTTTGAAATATTTATTGTTACATCTTTAAATCAAGAGAAGAAAAAAATAGAAACAATTTTTTGCCAGGTTTTAACTGATGTATTAGGGGGAAAAGTAGAACTAGATTTTAAATATGTAGAGAATATTGCAATTAATTCACAGACTGGAAAACAGAAATATTTTTTTCCGATGGAATCAATTTCGATAAAATAGAAAAATGCTCAAAATAGCATAAATATAAAAGAGAAGAAAGGAGACCAGCTATGAAAAGTCAAGTATAAATTAGCCAGAAATTCAGCTCTTTTGGCATCATAATAAGCCTTGAAAGTAGCGTTGTTTTTAACAACATTGTGAGCTGCATTTATAAGGGCATAGCGTAATACCCTTGAACCTCGCTTAGACATTCTGGTTCTCTGTGCCTGGAAATTACCAGACTGATGAACCGATGGATCCAGTCCGGCGAACGCAAGCAGTTTCTTTGGTTCTGAGAAACGGTGTATATCACCAATCTCACCAAGGATCATCCCGCCATTGATGAAACCAATTCCGGGAATGGTCATAATCACAGAGTGCAGGCAGGTGACAAGATTTGCCATTTCAAGCTCTGTGTGAAACAATTGGCTATCCAGTAACTCAATCTGTTCAATGGTGTGAGTTATCTGAATAGATAAAGAACTGTCATTGACACCGACAGACTTCTGTGCGAGAACTCTTAATTGTCTGGCTTTCTCCTTACCGAAATGGCCGTGGGAAGCAACTTCGAGAAGGTGAGCAAGATGGGTCATATGCATAGAAGCAATGGCAGTTGGTGTCGGAGCCTCTTTAAGGAGGGCATAGACAGAATTCTGATGCAGGCCAGATTTGAAGAAATACTGTAGTTCAGGGAAAACCTGATCCACATAAGAAGTCAGCTGTATTTTTAAACGGGTACGCTGCTTCACCAGTTTCTGACGGAATCTGCCGAGCTCTTTGAGTTCAATATAATCCAGATCATCCAGGGTCATGAATCGTAAGGAGTCCTGCATCATAAGGGTTTTAGCAATAACAAACGTGTCGACTTTATCAGTCTTAGTCTTGCGAACATTATTTTTACGCATAGAAGAAGTCTGAATCGGGTTTAGAACACACACTTTAAAGTCCTTGCTGATAAGAAAACGAACAAGGTTGTCACCGTAGTGTGCCGTTGACTCAAGACCTATGATGATGCTGTTCTGGTCAAGTGGTGCCAGTTTAGAAAGCAGCAGATAGAAGCCATCATAGTCATTTGTGAATTTGAACGGCTCAATGAGTATCTCGCCGTCGGAAGAAATCACAGCGGCGAAATGGTTAAGTTTGGCAATATCAATGCCGACGTAAATCATGAGGTTGTACCTCCCTTTCATAAAGTCTGATACCGTGGTATCCACCAACAATTATCATCGTAGACTTGATTGAAATAAGTACTCTGAGCAAACGCTCTGGCAACATCCAGCTAATAAACAATTCAGATAAAAGAGATGGCAATACACTCCTGTTGAGTAGTCAAAGCTACAGAAAAAAATCAAAAGTCACAGTATCTGAATGTATTAAACCACGAAACAAAAAAAGAAAGGAAGTATGTTGTTTTTGCTTCTAATAACATCATACAGGATATATAATGAATATAAATGATAAAATAAATTTTTTGGTAAAAAAAAATATGCCAGTAGATATTCCAAATTTAATAATTGATGATAGCACAGATTTAGTTGAGGATATCGGAATGGATTCAATTTGTTTTTTTGCTTTTTTGCTGGATTTGGAAGAGGAATTTAAAATTAATATGCTTTGCTTCGAAATAGATTCTTTAAAATTGGGAGATATTAAAAAAATTGTAGAAATTAAACTAAGTTAACTTATTGTGTTGGAGGTTTCGTTATGAGTAAATATCTCAAACAATGATTCAGACATTATAGCAGAAATCAGACTCGTTTACATGTTGACGTTTTTTTACAAAAAAGTATAATAAAGGCAATCATTTAATCCGGGAGGGATAATTATTTATGAAATATACATATCGACAAATCAAAAATCTTTTCATGCAGCAGAGCTACCTGGACTCATGGGAAGATTATGAACGAAGTTTGAATAAAGCAAATTTTATCAGATGGGATTATATTATTCTGACAGCGTCTAATGAGGCGCAGGCGGAGGTTTACCGAAGCCAGATTGAATATCGGCTGCAGAATCATCGTTTACCGGCAGACACCCATTATGCAGTTCTTCCGGATCCGGAAGGTAAGAGAGTAGGCTCCGGTGGAGCTACCTTTAATGTTATGCGTTATATTGCACAGCAGGAAGGAACGGATGCGGGGAATCCGTTTAAAGGAAAAAGAATTCTTGTAATTCATTCTGGTGGGGACTCCAAGCGTGTTCCTCAGTACTCTGTATGTGGAAAGCTGTTTTCTCCAGTACCAAGAGAGCTTCCTGATGGGCGCGGTTCTACGTTGTTTGATGAATTTGTGATTGGAATGTCTGGTGTTCCATCCAGAATCCGGGAGGGAATGCTGATTTTATCAGGGGATGTACTGCTTCTGTTTAATCCTCTTCAGATTGATGCAATGTTCCATGGGGCAGCGGCAATTTCCATTAAGGAGAGTGTAACTACCGGGAAAAATCACGGTGTGTTCCTGAATGATGGTCATGATCAGGTGAGTTTATTCCTTCACAAGCAGTCAGAAGAGCATTTGCGGGAAATGGGTGCTGTCAATGAGCACAACTGCGTGGATCTTGATACAGGAGCTGTGCTTTTTGATTGTGATCTTTTGCAGGCCTTGTTTTCACTGATATCTACAGATGGAGTTGTGGATGAGAAGAAATTTAATTTCTTCGTTTCGGAAGAGGCACGAATCAGCTTTTATGGGGATTTCCTCTATCCTCTGGCATCACAGTCCACGCTAGAGCAGTATTACAGAGAGGCTGCGGAAGGTGTGATCAATGATACCCTTCTTGCCTGCAGAAAGCAGATCTGGGAAGCTGTTCGTCAGTTTAGTCTGAAGCTGATTTGCCTGTCTCCGGCAGAGTTTATTCATTTTGGTACAACGACAGAGCTCCGTAATCTGGTTACCAGTGATGTGGATGATTACGAGTTCTTAAACTGGAAAAAGAAAGTTCTGTCTACCGGAGCAGAGGAGAATGATTCTTTTGCCGCCCATAATGGTTATATTGGACATGCAGCTGTGATTGAGCCGGACTGTTATATTGAAAACAGTTATGTCCTTGGCAAAAGTATAATACATAAAGGCGCAGTGATTTCTAATCTGCATTTACGTGACGTGGAGGTGCCAGAGAATACAGTATGGCACGGGATTACTCTGCAGAATGGGAAAAGACTGATTCGTGTATATGGTGTCAGCGATAATCCTAAAGGACGATTATCCGAAAAGGCTGGATATTTGCATACCACCTTGGAGCATTTTATTCAGTTAAATAGACTGGACTATTCGGATTTGTGGGCAGATCAGGAAGACTATCTCTGGTTTGCAAAGCTTTATCCGGTATGCGATTCCGCCGAAGAAGCAGCAGAAATGGCTGAAATTCTGTGCCGTATGGCAGCTGGTACTGCGCTGACAGAAGAAATAGAAAAGTGGCGCAGTATGCCAAGGGAAAGTCTGTGTTCCAGCTTTAACCTGGCAGATGCGGCTGTTGACTGCAAATGTCAGAGAGAACTGGAAAGTCGTATTTTGGCAAACAAATTTGTATATCGGCTGGAACAGGGAGTCTATTACAAAGATGCTCTGGAGGTATTTGGACAGAGAGGCATTACAAAGAATATTTATGAGGCTCTGATGAATGATGCCCTGGAAGCAGAAGAACCTTTACGTATCCGGATTTATTATGCACTTTCCCGTTTTATGAAGGAACATAAAGCGGTTTTTGAAAAGCAGACCTATGATGTGCTGGAATCCTTATGCTTTAATGAGATTCTGGATATGATTTTCCAGGATGCGGTGAAGAATCTTCCAGACAGCTCGGACTACCGGATTCAGCAAAACGAGGTTCATGTAGAGCTGCCAGTACGTGTAAACTGGGGCGGCGGTTGGACGGATACGCCTCCTCACTGTAATGAAAAAGGCGGCGTTGTTCTGAATGCAGCAATTAAGCTGAATGGAATTTATCCGGTACAGGTTTCTATCCGAAAGCTGGATCAGCTTCATGTAGAGTTTGAAAGTCAGGATGTAGGCGTTTCCGGAAGCGCAGAAACAGTAGCAGAAATTCAGGATTGCTATAATCCATATGATTATTTTGCATTGCACAAAGCAGCTTTGATTGCATGTGGAATCATTTCTCAGAAGGGTGAGGCGAATCTGCAGGAAATTCTTGAAAAACTGGGTGGCGGAATCTATCTTTCTACCCAGGTGATTGGTATTCCAAAGGGTTCCGGTCTTGGAACCAGCAGTATTTTATCTGCAGCATGCGTAAAGGCAATTTTCCAGTTCCTTGGAAAAGAAGTGGATGACAGCCGTATTTCCGAGATCGTTCTTTGTATGGAGCAGATTATGAGTACTGGCGGTGGCTGGCAGGATCAGGTAGGCGGTCTGACAGAGGGAATTAAATTTATCCGCAGCAATCCGGGAATCCACCAGGAACTGAAGGTGGAGTATGTTCAATTAAGTGAAGAGACAAAGAAGGAACTGAAGGAGCGCTTCGCATTAATCTATACCGGACAGCGAAGACTTGCCAGAAACCTGCTGCGTGATGTAGTAGGAAGCTACATTGGTGCCAGACCAGAAAGCGTACAGGCTCTGGAGAAGATGGCATCTGTTGCAGCCCTCATGCGTTTCGAGTTGGAGCGTGGAAGCGTAGATGATTTTGCAGAGCTTCTGAACGAACATTGGGAGCTTTCCAAGCAGCTGGATGCAGGAAGCACCAATACCTGTATTGATCAGATGCTTATTGCCTGCCAGGATCTGATCTGCGGTCAGTTTATCGCCGGAGCAGGCGGAGGCGGTTTCCTTCAGGTAATCCTGAAGAAGGGTGTTACCAGGAATCAGTTGAAAGAGAGAATGCACGAGATTTTCCAGGATAGTGGAGTGGATGTCTGGGAGTGCGAGCTGTTGGTGTAAAAGTAACCTGTTTGTAACATACGAAAGGGTCAGACCCGTGCGCCCAGCAAAGGGCACTTCACCGAGCAGGCGGAAATCCTGCACGAAAAGAGAATAACCACCTCATTCGTTAGTGAGTCTTGCATGACTCTGGGTAACTGGAATCATGAAGTGTAGACAACGAGGTAGCAGGGTGAGTATTGAGCACCGAAATCCCCTTAATCTAGGAAGCCGACCAAGTGGGTCTCTGGGAAGGCAACTGTATATTCCATTTAAATAGTGCATCTTTTCCGGAAATTCCGAGCACCTAAATCCGATATTTTAGAGCAGGCATTTCCACCCTATGGTGCAGTCGCCTATAATGAATCCAGGAGACACACATTGGTGCCAGACCCCGGTAAAAAACAGATATAATCAGGTTTTGCAGGATGGAAAAGTAAGAGAACGTAAAGTGAAAAGAAAATAGTAAGTTAAAGTTGTAGCAGAGTTTGATATAAGGATAGGATAAAATGATAATAGTAATCGAAAATTCTGATGAGGAATTAATGCTTAAAATAAAGCAATATGCAAAAGAAAAACAGTTGCCATATTACAAAATAGATGGCTTTTTTGGTGTAGAGCAATGGACGCTGCTGTTGCAGGGAATTGAATTGGCTTTAATTTTAGCAGAACCATTAATAGAACAAGTATTTGAAAAAGGAACAATTACTATTAAGGATACTGATAAGATGGAAGACACAGCTTATCATATAATTAAATATTGGGATAAAAACCCTGAGAAACTACAAAAAGCACAAAAATATTTTCAGGCAGGAAAATTAAATATAGAAGGAAGTATAAAGTTTATAACGACAATAGAACAAAAGCTTAAAGATTAAAAATGAGAGAGTATGAACATACCGAAAAATATTAAATTAATTATTGAAAGCAATTATATGCTGCGCAATCAGAATATAGGTGAAGAATTAAAGGACATACAGGATAGCGTTATTGTAGAATTTGAAAAATTAAAGAAGAAATTTGATATACCCGAAATGGAAATTGTATGTATCGATTCATTTAATAAGAGTAGTATTGTGATAACGGATATGGAAAATGAAAAAAGGTATTTGATATTTGATCTTTATTTAATAGAAATATTGAATATTTTTGAAGCGAGTTCTTATAATATTATTAATATTACGATTCCAGGGATTGTTCCATTATTATTTACAGATGAGATGATGATAAGAAAAGACTACAATGTTGCGTATGAGTGTGCAAAAATTTTAGAACAACAACTAGAGTTTGACAGACAGTGGTTACCTCAAAGATTTGATCACTACAAAGAATTTGATATGTATTCTCAAGAAGAAAAGAAAATTATAGAAAAAGGTTATTGGGAATATGCGGTAAAAAATTTTTCTTTATATACATCAACTGAAATATCATTTGTACTTTTACACGAAATAGCGCATTTTTTTTATGAAAAAGGAGAAGTGGAAATAAAAAAAATCAAAAAGCAAGTTACAGAAATATATAATATAGCAGCTGAGTTTGAAGAGGTATCTCATTTGGCTAGGCTTAACGTGGATGATCAGATAAAAAGTAAATGGAAATCTATTATTGAAATGATAGATGAAAATCAAAACATATATTTTTCCAGAAAGTTTATGGAGACATTAGAAAATAAAGCAGAAAGAGAATTATTTATACAAAGTATAATAATGTATTATGCGAATTTAAAGGAATCAAGTGTTTATACAATGTCAAATAAAAAAAAGTACATAAGAGAATGTACTTGTGATTTATATGCATGTATACAGCTTATAGATCAATATTCTATCAAAAAATACTATGAAAAAAGTATAGAAAATTTAATGATAAATGTAATGACTTATATCGGATATATGGCATTTATAGATTGTATAAGGTATGTAGCAGAAGAAGATAATATTACAGAGAATAAATTTGAAAAAATATGCGATGAAATGATAGAAAGATTAAATATTGTTGGATATGCTTTGAGAGAAAGAATGCCAGATTTAAGATATTTATTGGAAGATGCACGAAATCATTTTTGGGATGAGTTTGAAGTATATTATAATAAATTTAGAGAATCTTATTATTGTTTTATCGCATATAAAAATGAGATTTCCAGTAGTAATAATAAAAAGAAAATGACAAATGAAATGTTACTTGAACAGATTATGACTATATTACGGAGATGTGGGGTGTAGCGGAACTCTCAGGGTCAGACCCCAATGCTAGCAATATAGTGTCAACTTAAAATCGTTATGATTCTGCTTATTTAATTTCGCTCCTTGAAAACTAAATAGTAAAAATAGTATCTCGCCTTATTGCCGGATTTATGGTATAGTTAAACAGACCTATACGGGATAGGCCTTTAAAAATGGTCTTCTCTTGTGTAGGAGTTAGAGTACCGATTTTCTTGTGCGAAGATGTTTTCGGTCTCTATTCTTTTTAGAGCGTTCATAGCATCTGCCAGGGTGAATCTGTGAACGCTTTTTTGATGCTTTTAGGATCAGATTTGTAATGACTGGCAGAATTTCTATGGACATAAAAAGTAATTGTGGCACCAGGGCTTTTACCTCACCGATAATGAAAGTCCGTTTTGACTGGTAGGCCCACTTGTTTTTGATAAATGCTTTCTGTTTTACTATGCTGTCTGCTTCTGTTTTAACAAGCGCAGCAAGATTGGAGAACAACAGGTTTATGTATAATTCCTGCTCAATGGAATTACAGCTTGTTCCTGTGAATTCTTCCAGTTCCCACCATTCCTTGAGTTCCCGGTATTTTGTTTCGATATTCCATCTTTCAAAATAAAGGTTATAAAGCAGTGCAGGAGAAATAGACGGATCTGTGATATTAGTGACCAGATATTCCGCTTCCTCGTTTGATTGTTCTGGCAGTGGTACTCTTACAACTCGGTAAAGGACCGGTTTGCCATCTGCTGAAGCAGCAGTCCATGAAAAATCATCAGAGCCTAACCGGGTAAGATGATTCCCCTTGTTTAAACGCATCAGAACATGACAGCCATCAGAAACCAGATCCTCGTATAATTCTTTTGAATAATAACCACGGTCAAAGACGAGCAGTGTGCATTCTGGGCAAGATTTAATTCATGTAACCTGGTCCAATGTTCCCTCGCAGGATCACGCTCTCCAGTTCCTTTTGTATATATCTGCCCATCGACTATCTGATCAAGAAAGACATCATAGATAGTGGAAAGAAGCCCCTCCACCCAGCAAATATCCTGGTTATTACAGCTGGTAATCGTTCCAAATTCAGAGGATGTGTCGTTGGATAATGGGATCTCCAGCGTAGATCCATCAACAGCGAAAACACGGTATCCAAACCAGTTTTTTGAACAAGCGGCATGTTTGTATACCGTTTCAACCTGTTCATCAAAAAGTTCCTTGAAAAGATCTGGCAGGATGCCGCGCCTGGCTTTGGAGACTGCCTGTCGTGAAACATCAGGAAACTGGATGTCAGGAATCTGCCGTTGAAGTGCGGACAATTCAATATCCATTGAGCGCTTTTTTAAATAGATAAGATAGGCAACTACCTGCTTTAATGTAAGCTTGCGGTGTCTTACAAATGCTTTTGAGCGTCGGAACTGCTCAAGAAACTGATCTGAATTAACGTGGGTTCGCAGTTGTGTCAAAATAAGGGTGATTAAATCAGAATAATTCATAGCATACCTCCTGAAAGTGTATATTCAAAAGGCTTCGCCGCAAATTTTGGCCACTTTGTCAAGTGTACATAGTGCTGATATTTGTTGCATAAAATTGTATATTTTTACTATTTAGTTTTCAAGGAACAGATGAGCCAATATAACTGGCTTAAGTTGACACTATATTGCTAGCATTGACCTTAGATATGATAGAAAATTTATTGTGGGAAAATCAGAGATGGATGAAAGTTCCAAGAGAGATGCTTTCTTCTATTATCTTCTGACAGCGAATATTGTCCTGCTTCTAATTATAGGAGTACTTGTATTTGGAGCAGTGCGAAAGGTATATTTCTAAGGACAACTCATCATATTGCCATTCAACTTCCATGCTATCTATGAAGGGGCTAGATCCCAGTAAAAATGAGAGAAAGGAGGTGTAGGACGTTGGACTTTTTTGGAGATTATTTTGAAATACTAACTGGCGTGGGCACAATAATAGGAGCTGTTGGTGGTTGGGTGGTTAGTAAAGTGATACCGTACTGTACGAAAAGATCAATTAGGAAATGTTTGTCATTAGAAAAAAAAGAATGTACTATTATATTAGTCGCTGCCTGTATATCTACAATAGGACACATTGCAGTATCTTCTAATTGATTATGCAATTTTTTTAAATATACAGGTAATATAATTGATTTGATTCATGCGACGGGATTATCTTCTCATCAAAAATCAGTAATATATGAAGATACCTATGCTGAGTCTATAGCTAGATATAATGTATTTTGTATTGGAGGCTTATTAGCGAATAGTTATACGTATGACTTATTTCAACAGTTTTTTCCATCATTTAAAATATATGCAACTCGCGAAAAGTTTGAATTTAATCCAAATAAGATTCCGCTAAAAAATTTTATATTATCAGAGGATAAAGTGGGGTTCTGTTGGGGAGAAGCAAGCAGTCAGTCATTTGTTGTAAAAAAAGATGAACGTTATGCAATAATAGTGAAATTGTCAAAAGAAGATTTCAAAAGTAAAGATCATGGGACAGTCCATATATTATTTGGAAATGGTGTTGAAGGAACATTGGCGATTTCCAGATATTTATTATTTAATTACAGAGACTTAAATAAATTGGTAGCTTCAAAGAAGCATTATTTTATTGCGTTTAAAGTAAAAAGAAAAACGGGTATAATAGATACAAACAGCTTTATAGATTTAACAGATCGGATGTTTTCGAAGAGTGTTTCACATTGGGGTCAGACCCCGGTAAAAAATGATAAACTTTGTAAGCAGAAAATAAAAATACTCTGAAATTTTTATTAAATTGAAAACGTAAGATAAATAATGATTGCAAAAACAGTATAAGCAATCCTTCTGCTTCGATTTCAATCGTATGTGAATTGTCAAGGTGCATAGGACTGTTCCCATTATCTGGGATCAGTCCTGCCGGAGAAGACTCCGGTTCTATAGCAATCCGGACTACATCCTGTTTATGGGATGTAAGATCAAGAGTGCTGGCTTTCCAACTGGATCCGGTATCTGACAGGCTTTTTTGCGGAGACGGGTAACTGCATTGTAAAAACAGCTGGGAGATATCCCATGCTCATTACACCATGCAGCATCTGTCAGACCGCTTTGTCTGCATTCGGTTACCAGTTCCATCCATTCGTCCAGGGAACGCCCTGGAGCACGTTTCTTACTCATAATGAAACCTCCAAATGTAGTAAATTTCTATCTCCTATCAAGCGGAGTGTAGTAAAAATCTATTTACTATCATTATGAGTTTAAAAACGTAGACAGTAAAGCTACCCAAGACTTAAGCGCTTACTTTAATGGAAGATTGTACCGTTGTATTGTGACAGATATAAATGGAGATGTTTTAACAAGTGAAAGCTGTTTGATCAGTTATCCGGTTAGCTTTGCAATAACAGCTCAGCCCGAGAGTAAAATAGAGGCAGAGGATGGAGATACAATCACATTAAAAGTTGAAGCCAGCGGAAGCGGACTGACATACCAGTGGCAGTACTCTGTAGATGGAGGAAAGAACTGGAACAATATGAGTTCTGCAATGGGAAAGAAAAACAGCTTCAGTACAATTATGAATAGTATTTTTAATGGAAGACTGTATTGCTGTATCGTGACAGATGCAAGTGGTGAGACTTTAATCAGTGAAACATGCAAAATTGGCTATTCTGTTAATGCTGAAAATGCTTTGGCTTCGTGAATCAAAGCAAAATGGGGGCTGGCTCCAGTAAAGCTAAAAGATGAAGGGGACAGGGATAGTGGCACTTTTATTGGGTATGTGGCTTAATTACTGTCACTGTGGTTTGATATAAGGTAAGATGTTTTGAAGAATACGACGCAATGTTTTATATTTATTTTTCTTTTGTTTTTTACTTTCATTTCAATTATAGCTATTTGGCCTGATAGTGGTAAGAATCACGATGCCGGCCTTACTTCAGCAGAGTTGAAACTTGAGGAAAAAACAGAAAAAGATTCAACAACAGATAGCAGTATAACAACATATACATTTGTAAATGCAGAAGAAAAAACGACCTTTGCGATTGACAGAGGATATGCCGTAAGAAAGGCAGTCAGGAATAGCGAAGGGAAGACAATAGAAGAACGATATTTTGATGCCGATGGGAATCCAGTAAAATTGTATGATAGTTATTATGGAGTAAAGTATGAATATCGTGATCACGAAGTAATTATTAAGTATCTGGATTCACAGGGAAATGAGATGTCGTTGACTACATATTCCACCATAGTAAGAACTTTAGACGATGATGGACGAGCTATAGATGATTATTATTATGATTCGGATATGCAGCCCATTCAGTACGCTGGATACTATGGAATACACTGGGATTATGATAATAACGGCTGGAATAACAGGGTCACTTATCTTGACAAGAATGGTCAACCAGTACTTTGTTCATCTGGGTATGCAATAAAAGAGTACAAGCGTGATGCAGCTGGAACTATAACAGGAGAGTTTTACTTTGACGAACAAGGAAATCCAACAAAATCTTCATTTGGCGAATACGGACAGTTGTATGAATGGGATGAAAATGGCAGAATCAGTCAGATCATGTATGCTGATGCAGACGGGAATGCTGTAACAAACAGTGCAGGATACGCCATCCGGAAATACACCTACTATCGTGACGGTACGGTTGATACCGATATGTATTTTGATAATGCTGGAAATCCTGTGGCTCTTTCAAAGGGGCAGTACGGAATCAGGCATAATGGGAAGACCACACTACTGATGGATAAAAACGGTAACGTTATGCTGTGTGTGGATAATATACTGAATGGATTTCCATTTATGGTGGTAGTATTCGGATGTGTGTTCTGCTTTGTAATGTTGGTGTTGCCGAAAGGATGGAGTATTCTTTTGACATGTGCTTATGTAGTATTTATTCTTTATGAAACACTGATGTTCCGGGAGACAGGGAATGCGAGAACGAATTTTGTGTTGTTTTCTTATGCTGGAAATTTCTTGAAGGAGCAGTCCATCAGGGTAGGAGTGATCAATAACATTTGGCTTTTTGTTCCATTGGGGACAGGACTGTACAGGATATTCCAGAAGAAGTGGGTGTTGCTGATTCCTTTTGTAATGTCTGTGGCGATTGAATTGACCCAGTATATTACAGGACTTGGTATCGCGGAGTTCGATGATGTGTTTGGTAATACAATGGGAGGATGGATCGGTGTATTGGTAGCTTGGACGTGGGTGAAGAGCCACCCGGGACAGGGACAGTGGCATTTTTATTGGACACGTAGGTAGCAGGGGCAGGACCGGTAAAAAAGCATATGAAGAGAATTAAATGGGATGTTGTGTTGACAATAATTACTAACAAGGAATTAGAACAAGTAGGGATCGAACCAGATATGGAATCTATATCTGGAGAAGAGATATCAAAAATGTTTCAACAGGAGTTTAAAGAATAACTAATAACAATATATATTTGGTATAGTGGTTCATTACCCCTTTCGTGGCTTGAAGGGACTGCTTGATAAAAGGAGAGCTTTATGGTACCATGAAAGCACAAAAAAGATATAATCCTATTAATGTTAAAGGAAAATTTTTTTAGAAATTAACAAGTGGCAGGGAGATAGATATTGGATATTTATCAGATTATTATTACTCATAACCGTAGTTGGACAATCAGGGAAATTATTGCATTTGAGTAATTAATATTTATAAAAACAGATACCCGTTGAAAGGGGACAGAAATTATGTGTGAATTTAGAATTCAGGAATTAAGTCTTTTTAATTACAGAAGATTTGAAAATAAAAAATTTACGCTAAATCCAAGAATGAATGTTTTTGTAGGGAAAAATGGTTCCGGAAAGACATCCGTGTTAGAAGCTGCAAATGTGATGTTAGGAGCATATCTTGCAGCCTATAAAACATATGTTCCGTCTCGGTTTGTATATAATATAAAATCTACAGATGCAAGACAGAAAGCACAGATTTCTGAGGATAGTACAATTCTTACTACGGGAACAATTTCACAATATCCGTGCAAAGTGAGTTGTAAGGCAAAGTGGGATAAGAAGAGTGAACTTATAGAATTTCAACGTGTTATTTTGAAAGAAGATGCCAGAACGAAATTTGGTGGTGCCAATCCTATGCAGCCAACTGTAATTGAATGGGAACAGAAAATTTCTCAGGCGGATCATTCGGATAGTGAAGTCATTCTTCCGCTGGTGCTTTATCTTAGTACGGCACGATTATGGAAAGATGGGAATAAAAAAGCGGTTAAGAAGGGGGTATTTGGAAGAACAGAGGCATATAGTCATTGCCTTGATGCACAGCACGGACTGGACATTGCGTTTCATTATATTGATACGCTTAAAGCTGTTGCAGTAGAAGAAAATGGTGGAAAGCTTTTTCCGGCTTATGAGGCAATTTTGCAAGCAGTAAATGAAGCATTCAGAGAAGAACTTCAACCAGGAGAAGAAATTATATCGTCAACAAAGTATGAGAATGATATGATTGCGCTTAAAACAGCGGATGGAATAGTTTTGCCATTCCAAATGTTGAGTGATGGTTATCGGAATGTAATAAAAATTATTCTCGACATTGCTACAAGAATGTGTATTTTAAATCCTTATTTAAAAGGCGAGGCTTTGAAAAAACACCTGGAATCGTTCTGATTGATGAGATTGATCTTAGCCTGCATCCTACTTGGCAAAGACGTATTGTAGGAATTTTAAAAGAATTCTTTCCAAGAATCCAGTTTATTTGTGCAACGCATTCTCCGTTTATCATTCAATCTTTGGAGGAAGGGGAGCTGATTACGTTAGATCAGCCATTAGACAGTGAATATTCTGGTGAGGGACTTGAGGATATTGCAGAGGATATTATAAAAAAGATTTGGCAGGTTTTTGTTTCTATTAAGTTGGAGGAAAGAAAATGAAATGTTTATTTAGCGAAATACAGTTTGCTTTTGGAGTTATGAATGAGTTAGTAAATTATTATTTTAAGCCCCAAAAAGTTTGGGGTGTACCAATGTTTCCTACTCAGAGAAAGGAAAAATATGTGGGATATGATGTCGGGATAAAAGGACCCGTTAGAACATTGTTTTTTCAATTTAAGGTTCCAGAAAAAAAGACCACTTCAAAGGGAAAATATTGGAGAAGTTTTGGTGGACCATACTACGAATTTAAAATATGGCCAGATAATTTGACTCATCAGCATAATGAACTGGTTGATCTTGCAAAGGATTTACGCCATGAGGTTTATTATTGTGCCCCTGGTTTTCATACAGATGAGGAATTCGAGGAATATTATCAAAATATAATGATTTCAAAAAAAAGTATCTATGTTCCCTGTACTAGATTGCCTAAGATAAAAGGAAACGATGAACATGATATAAGTTATACACTTGAACCCTATAGAATTTCTCTGATGCATTCAGATGAAAGTGTAATCCAAAGTTTTAATCTAGAGGAATTAAAGATACATAGTAAAAGTGTAGATTCATATGAAAATGTGCATGAATGTTTACTTCACATTGCGAAAATTTTTTCTATTGACGTTAGATACGCGGATGGTGATAGAGAAATGTTTAATGAAATAGCGTATTACCTGTTAATAAATAAAAATTTGAATATGGTTTTATTGAGCGTGGAGTAAAATTTTTTTTGCAGGATATATTGTAGTATTGGGAGCAGTCCCCGATAGAAAAACGAAGAATTTATAAACAAAACAGAGAAGCAATAAGTCCCTTCCCCAGCGCTGATAATCACACATCTTTACTGAGAAAGCTGCTATAATCGGTTGAGATATGAAGAAAAAATAAGAGTATACGGAGATGGAAAAGTGGAAATTGAAAATTTATTAAGAGGCAAAAAAGTAAAAATATTCTATGATCGCCACATTGTTTCGACTTCGGCAGAATGTAGTTCAAGTGAATTAAACTGTATAGAAGGGGGTGTGAAGGAAGTGTACGATGGGTTGATTTTAATATCGTATGTTTCAAGGATGTCAGTTCCATCTATACAGAAAGGAGTGTTTTCGGATAAAACTGTTTATGTAGAAAAGAATGTTAAGGTGAATTCTCTGATAAATATGAAATATATAATAAAAATAGATATAGTAGAATGTTAAACGTAAGCGCTTAAATGGTTCTTTCCATGCTTAGTTGAATTTAACGTGAAAGAGTTCTCCGAATAGCACTTTCGCTTTCAATAGTTCAAAACTGTTTCGACCATACATTACCCGTTTTATGACTTTGATTTTATTTACACTGCCTTCTGCTAAGCCATTATTATACGAATATATAATTCCATTTTTTACAGCAGTTATATCCTTTTTTTTGCCGTTTATGAATGTTTGAAGTTCAGGGATATCATATTTTTGTGCTGCATTGATCCATTCATCTATTTTTGTAGAATTTTTAGAGAATATGACATTACAAAAGTCTTTGGTTAATGTATATAACTCACTTAATAAAGGATATTTTTTTAATACTTCCTGATACTGTTTGGCAGTGATTGTGCCAATATCCTCGAGTTTTTATAAACCAGCTGGCATAAGGATTTCCTTTGCACATATTCAGAATGCGGCTTTTCTGTTTCATTCTGTTCATGCATTCGTGTTCTTTCTTTTTGCATAAACATTCGTAACGAAGCTACACTGCCAGTATATCCCTTTTTACAAATAATATCATGTATTTGGGGATACGTTAATCCCTGACTCCTGAGTTTTATTACCTCGTTCTCATATGGAGCTAATTTTCCTGGAATTCGAACATTATAGTGACCATTTGTAACTGAAAAATCAGGATTTAAATAATTTTGTATAGTCTTATGGGCACGGTGCATCTGAGATGCAATCTGCTCAATCGGATATCCTGCCAAAGCCATTTTTCTTGCTTCTTTTATTTCCTGTTCTTTTTGTTTTATTGCCAGCTGGTGTTGCCGTTCCCTGGCAATTTCCTTACTTTCTGGAATCTGGTCTTCTGGAATGGCAAGATATTTTTGGATTGTTTTAGGTGATGAATGTAACAATAATGCTATATCCGATATGGTCAGTCCTTCCCTGCGTTTTTCATGGGCGAATTTTATACGCAATGACCGGTTTGCAGTGTTATATAATGCTTTCATTTCATCCGTAACGCCTTCTGTTAATGGTATTTCAACCCTTGCAGGAAACTCACGAAATATATATTTACAGATAACTTCCGAAAGTCCCTTTATCAAGTGAAAACGGTCGCTAATCTGTATGACATCAGGATGAGAATTTGTAGCAGCGGATGCGTATGTAATGGCTCCATCCCTTGAAATAACTTCGATATTGTGAAACGTTTTCAGCCAGTTGCAGACAACATTTGTATCTCTTGACGGAATCATATCAACAATCCGATGATTTTCCAAATTTATCATAACTGTTCCATAAGAAAATCTTTTACGGAGAGCAAAGTCATCCACACATACCATTTTTACAGAAGATTTATCCACAATGGATGGCATTTTTTTTAAGCAGATCGCAGATGCTGCTTTTGCAAACTGAAATATTTTCGCTTTTTAAAAGTTTAGAAGCATTCAACGAGCTTAGTTGGGATGATGTATATAAAATATTTTGGATTAACCTGTTCGTTTTTTTCGATTTAGCAGCCACAAATGGATGTTTCTCGGAAAAAGTTTTATGAGAACAGTCCAGATTCATACATCGCATTTTCCTGGTATCTACCAACAGAATGACCTTTTTTCCTTGCATAGGAAGATCTTGAATTTCTCTTTCATAAATAGAATGAACTTTAGATGTTTTTCTTCCACAAAACGGACATTCTAATTCAGCTATTGTTGATGCAATATGAAAAATCACTTTATCTTCTTTTATGCGATATTGTATTAGTTCATAGGCTGGGTCAAGTAACTTAATAAATTCGTCCATATAAATATCCCTCTTGGTAAATATATTTTGAATGTATTATATAACTTTAACACATCAATTTCAACCAAGTGTGGAAAGAACCAATTAAGCGCTTACTATTTTTCGTGGAGCGAAGGATTTGACCTTTACTTTGACCTTTACTTATTTGCAGGCTTTTATTTTGTAGTGGTATGGTGGGTTCAGTATACCACAGTCTTTCCTGCGCGGACAAAATATTTTTAATTAATCAGATCTCTACTTTTCTCTTTTATCATATCGACAAGCATCATTTAATGTGATAAAATTTTAGTACAAATCAACAAGGGGGACTGTTTTATGGCTGAATATTATATGACATATAATGAAATTTCTGATGAACTAGACAAATTTCTTGCTGAATCAAAAGAGATTTCTAATATAAGTAAATATAAGGCAGAAGTTCTTGCTGCAATAACAGGCAATTATACACCAAATGATCTTGATTCAGTTCATCAAATGGTTGAACTTTGGCAAAATCAAATTGCTCAACCCAGTAAATTACTTCTAGGAGATAGGTACATTCGTGTTCAAAGTATGATGTTAGAATTTCTTGCCGCAGCCTGTACTTCTGGACTGCTGGATTCTATCATTGCATCTGTCTCTGCTGGCACTTTAACAGGTTTCAGTATATCTGTTGGTTCTAGTATATTCATAGCTGTTTGGGAACTGTTAAATAGTATAAAGAAACTTGACAATTGGGATTTCTGTGTATATATGCAAGCTGTTACTCATTTTCATAAGCAGCAAAAATTTTCTGAAAGTGATTTAATTTCCTGGTTTCCTGATAATTCATCCAATTGTAATATGCATAACGACAAATGGGACTGTGATTATTTAAAGGCAAATGATACATGTGATATGCTTTCTGACCAGCATATTAAGGATGCTTTAGATTCTTTACTTTCTAAGAATTTGCTCAAAAAAGAAAAAGAAAATGGTGTCTATGTATACCAATTCAAACGTTAATTTATTTTAAAGGACTGAAAACAGATGAAAAAATCAGACAACTCATCCGCACCTGAAAAAGATGGGACTATTTTACAAGAATCACAGGACGAGAAGCCAAATTACAATGAGGAATTATTTGTTACTGTCACTTCTCAAAATAAAGTAACCGTTATACCTGAATTTTGCACTTCTCTTTTCAAATATAATCTTTCTGAAGTAGGAACCGAAATAGAAAGCGAGTTATACGAATATGAAGCAGAGTTAGAATTGTTATTAAATAAATTTCCAACTCCATTTACTATCGTTCAGGAATTTTATCATATAGATAAAAGTTTTCGTGATTCTTATTATACATATTTTTCAAATCAACATTTTCAAGTGAAACGTTATTCTCGTAGACTGTCCTTTTTTCAATCCGAACTTGGATGGAATGACTTTTTCACTGAAGCTAATAAAAATTTGAATGATTTATTTATGGGTTCTTGTGTAATTAATCCTCTTATTACCGGTGCTATTGGAAGGACATTAATTCATCCTCAATATATTCTTGACACAGTTCCTGTATATATGCGTTTATCACAATTTACTTTACATATTTATGGGAAAAAGTTAACTGTGCGTGCATTCCCCTATCGCATGCAAGACGAAGAAACTATGCGTTGTGGAGAGGTTACATTACTCAATCTACTGGAGTATTATTCCAATAGTTATAATGAATATCGTTCAGTTGTACCAAATGATATTCTAAAAACCGAACAAAAACATAACCACGAAAGAGTTTTACCAGCCAGAGGAATTACATATCCTATTCTTACAAAAGTTTTATCTGAATTTGGCTTTTCACCCAGATTGTATAATTTAGCCTCTATTGACTCTTTCAGTCTTTCACAGGTAACACAAACTGATGAATTAAAAAGATGGTTGCATTATTATGTTGAATCTGGCATTCCTGTCGCCCTCAACCTAATGCCTGTAGGTACCAGCGGTCCAGGACATTCTATTGTTTGTGTTGGACACGGTCAAGCAAAAAAGGTCTTATTCCGAAATGCCATGAAGAAACGTTGGATTTCTTGGGAAAACAGGGAAACTTGTCACCCAATTATTAATTCTGCCGATTTTTATGAGGACTATGTAATTGTTGATGATAACCAGCCCGTATATCAGGTAAAAAATTTCAACCAATTATCTTCGTTTCCAGATATGCGTGTTGAAAATATAGCAGCCCCTTTGTATAAGCGAATGTTTATGGATGCTCCCGATGCATCTGCTATTATTAGATCGATTTTACATCATCCGCAATATGGCATTGATGTATGGGCAGAAGATTTTTTAAAGCCCAATGAAGATGTAGTAATGCGGCTTTTTATGGCTTCTTCTCATGGTCTAAAAAATTATCGGATAGATACTCTTTCCAATCCTTATGCAAAAGAAGCCTACGCTATTGTTCCAATGCCTCGTTTTGTGTGGGTATGCGAATTATATCGTGTTGATGATTATTTAGCCGGAATAGATGGCGGAGAACTTAATGCATTTGCAGAAATTGTTATTGATGCTACTTCTTCCCCAAGTCGCGGGCATAATTATCGAAGCCTAATATTAATGCACTACCCTCGTGCTATTAGTCTTCGTTTACCTAATCAGCCAGAATCTATATTTAATGATATGGTCAATTTGGATACGGATGATCTGTTCCCCGGATATAGAAAAAATCTTGAAGAAATTCATTAAAAACTTGAATTTTCTTTGACATTTTGGACAGGTTATGATAATATAATGAAATTATACACGGTGTTTTAGTCTTTAATATCAGTCGGAGATTTTTATCGTTTGTACGACCAAGAGGTGATTAACTATGAATTTAAGAAGTATTTTAGCAAAAGAAATGGCAAAAAGCGGAGGCAGTGCAGAACTTGTAAAAGTACCAGCTAACAGACGTCCTACTGTTGCATCACTTCGAAAACTTGATAGAGAAATTTCTTCTCAGATTAGTGCGAATGATGCGATGCGAAGCAGAAGTATGCAAAAAGCTTCCAGAATGTCCAGCAGATAATTTTTATAAATGATATGGCACAAGCAAACAGTTTTTTTACGAGATAAAAAGTTTTTATACTTTTTATCTCGTTTTTTGTTGTATGGCAGAAAAATAAACCACCTGCTCGGCAGGTGGAGGGGTAAACGGTAGAACACAGGTACCTTTTTATACCTGCCGACTTGTGCCATAATCATACTCAACAAAATCACATAGTCAAAAAAGTTGAGTACTAAACTTTTTTAACCGACTATAATCAGGAGGAATATTATGGCTACACAAACCAGTCTTGTAGCTCAAAAGGTCAGACTCCAGCAATGGGCAGAGCAGATCCGTGACTGCTAAAGCCGTCCAAAAGGAATGGATGTTGAAACCTGGTGCGCCCAGAACAACCTTACAAAAGCTAATTATTATTACCGGCTTCGTCGTGTCCGTGAAGTGTGTCTGGAACAGGTACAGGGGACGGATCCAGCTGCTTTTGTAGAATTACCACTTCCAACAGCTGTTTCATCTGAATCCCCAAGAGTTCCGGGAACAGTTATTTCTGATGGTACAGTTCCTGTAATACGTATTAGAAATACAAAGGGACTTTCAGCAGAAATATTTTCTGATGTGTCACCAGAAATGCTGCGCCACCTTATAGAGGCATTCAGCCATGTTGAATGATGCAGATGCTTCCGGGTTCAAAAAAGTATACCTCGCCATGGGCTTATAAACATGAAATTTTTATCCTCATCTTTTGTAAAAAACATTGATTTTACAGTATCTTTTTTGAAAAAGATGAGGATAAAAAAATTAGTTTATGGAACAATGAAACCATCAAAAATAGGAGGTGGTTTCATGAACCAATACAACATCATAGTGCAACAATTATTAGCGTATCTGACCAAACGTAAACAATGCAGTTCAAGCCGGCTGTCCCACAAACAATGTTATGAGGAATTCGGCCAATATCTGGAAGAGAATAATCTTTATCTTTCTCAAGAAGCAGCAGACCAATGGATTGCAAGCATTCAGGGGAAGTATAATCGGCAAAAATGTTATTTCTGGCGGCAGTATATCAGTCAGTTAATTGTTTTTCAAACTACTGGCTCCATACCAGATGCCCTTTTTTATCAGATCCAGTCATCCTATGATAAAGTTCCGGATTCTTTGAAGTATTACCTGAATCTGTATCTTGAAAACTGTCGTTCCAGATATACAGACAGATCGTTTGAGATTGCAAAAGTTCACTGTTCAAGGATCATGTATTGTCTTTCAGAGCAGGGAATAACTGAAATACAGGAGATTGCCTTTTCTGCGATTGATATGCTGATCCATACAGACTTTCATTGTTCTAAAGATACAAGGGAAATGTATCTGCTCCATGCAAGATTCATGCTGGAATTTTTTGCTTCTCTTAATATAATACCAGCGGAACTGAGTGTAATGCTTGATGACAGGATCTATTTTCAGATCGGCCGTATGGAATTGTTTTCATCAGAGCATCAGACACTTCTTGAACAATTCCGTAATAAAAGCAGTCTTTTTTCTGCCTGCGAGTTTCATGAACGTATCTCTGCTTTTGAAACAGTCCTCCGGGATCTTGGATACGGTACTACCCAGTTGAAAAGTTCGTCACATATCCTCAAAGCTTTATACCTTTTTCTTTACAGATACGGATTAGGTTATCATCCTGAAATAGCCGGGATCTGGTTTGAAGAAATCAGAAGAACCCTGGGGAATTCTTGGAAAAACTGGAGACGTATCCTGCGGCTTTTTAAACAGTACACGGAGGAAGGGATTGTGCTTAAAGGAACACGCTATACATACAGGATAGATATCCTTGATACCTTCCCGGAATGGTGCCGTATTCCTGTAAAAAGCTTTATGGATAGGTTGATCCGCGAATTCCGGAGTCATTCCACAGCAAGAAACTATAAGTTCAGTTGTCTTCGTTTCTGCCGTTTCCTGATAACAAACGGGATAAACGGTTTTGACAAAGTGACCATAGCCCATATCCGTCTGTTTAGTCTTACCGCTGAACATGCCACCCCATATGGACGTGCTACAAGTTTCGCGGTAATCAGACAGTTTCTTTATTATCTTGAGGAACAGAAACTTTTACAGACCGGACTTCACCAGGCACTCTTTTCAGAACGTGCACGTTCTGCCGGCATCACAGACATTCTAGGTGGCGATCAGATACAACGAATCCATGAGTACCGTCATGCAGCTTCCACCCCAATGGAACTGAGAACAGCAGCGATTGTTACGGTTGGGCTGGAACTCGGACTGCGTGCCTCGGATGTTGTCCGTTTAAAAATGAAAGATATCGACTGGAAGAACAGAAGGGTATCTGTCATCCAGTATAAAACACAGAACGCTTTGTCACTTCCACTAACTACGGCCGCCGGAAATGCAGTTTACCGGTATCTTGTAAAAGGAAGACCGGAAACAGCCAGCCCATATGTTTTCGTCCATCATCACGCACCTTATGACAGGATGAGTACCAAGATATGCAACAACTCTCTTTACTGTATTCTTCCTGAACGGTATGATGTAGTAAACAAAGGTTTTCATGTGCTCCGCAGGACTTTCGCAACGACTCTTTTACGAAATAATGCAGGGATTCAGATGGTAATGGATTCTCTTGGTCATACGGATAATACCAGTGTTATGAAATATCTTTCTTTCGATGAAGAAAGGATGCGTCTGTGTCCGCTGTCCCTCACACAGTACAGCCTTCTTCTGGAAGGAGGGGCTGTATGATGTCAGGACACTATAGTTTCACCAGCTGTTTTGCACCATTTATCGAAAGCATGATCACAGAAAAAAGAAACGCAGGCTTCCAGTATGAGCATGCAGAATGGATTCTTCACAAATTTGATGAATTCTGTAATCAGGAACAGGTTGAAACTCCTGTGATAACTCAGGAACTGGCGGGAAAATGGGGGACTCTGCGTAAAACAGAAACAAAAGTTACTCTTGCAGGAAGGATCTCCGTTCTCCGACAGTTAAGTCTGTACATGCAGGCATATGGAATTAAGTGCTATGTCCCGAGAAACTTCACCCGTAAAAGCAACCGTAGCGCATATGTTTTAAGCATTGAAGAAATACAGTCCTTGTTTCTGGAGATTGACAGTTACCAGCCAACCATAAATGCCGAGGTCTTTCATAGGCTGGCTCTGGAATACAGGATCCTGTTTCGCATGCTTTTCTGCTGTGGACTCAGGGTATCAGAAGCCAGAAAACTGCGACTGGACACGGTCGACCTGGAAAATGGTGTACTAAAAGGCAGAACGCTTCTTTAAAGAGCGCGGCATTAAGTATCAGTTTATTGATATGAGAGAAAAAGGTATGAGCAAGGGCGAATTTAATTCTGTTGCTCAGGTTAATGGTGGGCTGGATAATATGATCAACTGGGATGGAAAAGACAAGGATTTGCTTGCGCTTATCAAATTATAAGAAGCCGGATGCCATTACTACCATGAATAAGGATGAGTACAGGGATAAGGCGTGGCCTCTCCCGATATCAGATTTATTATATGTAGGAAGTGCAACGAATAACAAGCTGCAGGGTATTGGAATCAGGACCATCGGAGATCTGGCAAGGACAGAGGAAACTCTTCTTGTAAGGAAGCTGGGAAAGATGGGAAGCATCCTGTGGTCTTTTGCAAATGGCTATGATGATTCACCTGTCAAGCTGGAGAATACGTCTGCTCCGATTATCCAGATCATCAGACACGCAAGGTGTTTAATGATATTTTAGGATTCCGGGCTTTTTGCGATAGCTACGACCAGATATTGGAAGAAGAATCCGTTCAGTTCCGAATCGCTGATATGTCAAGCGGAAAAGCAGTGGATGACGTATCATGCGTGAAAAGTATGAGAGTGGATTGATTCGGAATGAACATGAATTTAAGGAGGCGCTGAATAAGGCCGTTGGGTATAAGGGGATATAGCTTGTAACAATCAGCAGGCCAACTGCGTATGGCGCGTACGCACCTTACCACTTTGTGGATACAGAGCAGGAGTTTCAGACTCTCGTCAAGGGACTTCGTCCATGAGAAAATAATGCTGTGTGAACGCCAGAAGTTCACGCGGTATTTTTTTATGGCTGTTATATAGCAAAGAAAATCGTGTTGACTCTGCGCCAATATTAACGTATAATTGGCGCAGGAGGAGTTGACATGGTTAAGATAAAAGAGTGGAGACAAGGACTGGGAATTACCCAAAAAGCTCTTGCTGATGCAGCAGGGCTGGATCTTCGCTGGGTTCAGAAATTGGAAGCCGGTGATATTGATATTCAAAACGTTACAGTAAAGAGATTTTCTCTTCTCATGAAGGGAATCAGCGAACTCTCCCAGCAGGTTTCGTATCCATGTTCAATGAAATCAGATATAGAAACAGTGAATGAAATCCATGAAATGGTGGACAGACTTTTTAAGGAGGATTCAGCATGACTGGTGAAGCTACTCTTAGCAATGAGAAAAATTATACAGTATTTCGTTTTGGCAATCATGTGATTCGCTTTGCTGCACCATATTCTTTGGAGCATTACACGGAAGTGAAAGAGTGGGATAACGGCTACTTAGTAGTGATGGCGAAGTATAAGCAGAATGCTGAACCGGAAGAAGAATACATTGATCTTGTACCGATTCTTCAAAATCTTTATTTTGATGCTGATAAATTTCTAGAACCCATAAAAGGAGTGAAGGTTGCAAATGGCTGATATTAAACAGGTTGCGGATGCGGCAGACATGATTGTGAACGGCTATGCGTTCACACGATGCACAGAGGGCTATCGCGTGTTGAATCTGAATCGCCCAGATCGTGCGGCAGTGTTTTCAAAAGATGGTAGGGTACTTGAAACAAGCATGGATGACATTGAAGTGCGTATTGCTGGAGATTATCTGGAGAAAAACCGTAAGTTTATGGATGATTAAGATGCCGAAGTATTATGAATATAAAATTGCCGGATACTATTTGTACTTCACATCTTACTGTGTGATTGAGTGTATGCACGTTCATGCGAGTGACCGTAAATTAACCGAGGCAGGTTCGGCAAAGTTTTTTGTAAAAGACAACGGCGATACTGTGCTGCAGAATCGTGGTAATCTCAATGATAGAGAAATCAGAAAAATACAGGAGTTTATCAAACAGAACTATCAGGAAATGTACTTGAAGTGGTCAGAGTATAGCCATGAAGGATACTATGGGAATAACAATTAAGCAATCAAAAAAGAAGGAGAGTGTTAGAATGGATAAAAAAACGACGTTGGAAATGATTGCAGCAATTTCAAATGCAAACGGTACATCTGGTTTCGAAGATGA
>ERZ1106915.1074-NODE-1074-length-27475-cov-4.347739_pt1 | contig 27475 bp, 43 predicted proteins | sample MGYA00403653_ERZ1106915 | MGnify/ENA primary metagenome ERZ1106915 (study PRJEB35170, sample SAMEA104062404) | human gut metagenome | biome: human gut; feature: human-associated habitat; material: faeces | place: Denmark | collected 2012-06-06 ... | reverse complement strand
CCTTTACCTTTCATATTTGTAATAATATAATCTTGGAACTGCTTTAAATTAGTCATAGTATCATCTACCTTTCTGAAATATACTTCTTAATAAAATCATTTGCTTCTTTTTCAGTCATCATTTCAGACAACCAACAATCACAATTAGAACCAAACTCTCCAAAATCTTCTTCGAAAATACATTCAGCGATAATTTGATCTGAAGCATTTCCATATGTTTCTCTTATCTCATCCAACGAACTATAATAACCAGAAATATAAATTTCTATCATTCCTCGTGTATAATTCTTCAGATCAATCGTTGCGGTTTTTACCAGATATGATTTATCTGGATAACCTTCATCTCCATTGCAGGTATCATAATACAACTTCTCAATAAAACTAAATGTACCATCTGCATTTTTTCTACAATATTGTAAGCAATCATCATCTGTACAATACCATTTACTCATTACACCAACACTCCTTTTCTTGATATAAATATTTTTACTCTATAATCTGGATGTTCTTGTAGTAATTTCATAACATCATTTCTTTTATCATTTATACAATGTAAAATCACATTTCCATTTCTGTCACAAATATAACTTCTAAATTCCATAATCACATCTCCTCCTAGATTAAATTACCAGAAATGTAATTATAAATATCATCTAATGTAGCACCATAAAAATACATTTCTTTAAATGCTGTAAACACAGCTTCTTCCAAAAGCTCCCGATCTACAGTTTGATAATCTGCATTTTTATCCATGAGATAATAAATAATGTCGCTCATAGAATATCGTTCCTCTACCTCTGTAAATTTTTCATTTCTAATAAGAGATGCAGGAACTCTAAAATATTTTCCATTCAAGTTTTGTGTTACCCATATATTTTCAATTTTATAAACAGAAACCATTTCTCCAGCTGCAAAAACATTATTATCAACAAGACTCATACATTCCATGAATACTGTATTTCTATTAATCACATTTCCCATCTATATATTCTCCCTTCTAAAAGAAAAGAGAAGTTGCTTTTCACAACCTCTCCTACCAGTTATCACATTCTTCTTTTATATAATGAAGAAATTTTCCATTAAGTAATACTTTACAAGGTTTCAATACATGTGCATATCCCTTGGAATTTATAAACCAATACAAATTATACTGTTCATTTTGTATATCTGATTCACATAATAACTTGTTACAGTTCCTTTTATTCTTTCCAAAGTTGATAACGCTGCACCTTTATATGGACATAACATTTGCATCACCTCTTTTTACCAATCGCAATCACTAGGACTAATTCTTTCAACTTTCTTTTCGATTACATTTATGTCTTCGTGTAACTGTGAGATTCTATTACAGATTGAATTGTGACCACATTCTCTGTATGCATCTTCCAATTCTTCAACTCTATGTAAAAATTCGTTTCCGAGTTCCTTTAATACATCAATTACAACTTTATCTTCCATATTAAATTGCCTCCTGTAATTTCATTGCTAGTATTTCTGTGTTTGATAGTTTATAATACTTGCTTCTTGCACCTTTTCTAAAAAATCCATAAGTTTTATAGTTATTAACTTCATCCACAACTTTAATTTTTCCTTTAATTCCACAATATGTTATAAATTTTCCTGTAAGCTTTTCGCAGATTTCTTTCGCTTCTCTTTCTATTTTTTCTTTATCTAAGACAACATTATATTGTATACGGCAACCTATGTTTTCATATTCCATAGACTCAACAAGTGGAATAATTTCATTTAACAAAGCCATATTCTTTTCTACACTTCTATTCGTGTTAAAATCAAGTTTGAAAAAGTCCATATAGCCTTTTCCATTCCATCCTTTATTACTCCAAAAATATAAATCCCAATCACTTTTATAATGTTCCATCGTATCTGTTTCTTCTGAAACCTGGTGGATGTCATATCTGTCTATAAATTGATTCAGAATATCATTTAATGGTTTTGAAAAACATTTTGCAACCTCTTCGCAGTGTTTACTCCATTGCTCACTTGTCATAGATTCTGCAATCTGTCTATTCTTTTCCTTCTGTTCTTCTGAATAATGCCTATCAAAATGAATAGAATGTATTGAAATCTTTCCGTAACCTTTTTCTATTAACAAATTTTCATTTGCATTTATATAATGATAATCATGTTCTATATACATATTGCTCAACCTCCTACATAACATTCTCAAATTCTTTTACTTTTCTTGTGCCAATGTATCCCTTTAATGATTCGTAAAATTCTCTTTCTTTATCAATAATTCTATAAATCCACTCACATTTGCACCACACTTCATGGAATAACATTTCTTCCATGAACTCCTGTTTTTCTTCTTCTGGCTGTGAGAATTTACTAATAAATCCATCTGTATCTGAAATATAATAATTAGTTCCAGAACATTTTGTTTTTCTGTCACACATATACTGAAACACTTTTCTCAATCGTGATTCTGTCATGTAAGAATAATGATATTTATTATCCATGCGATGCTTATTCATTCTCTCTATTGCATAATTCACAAATTTATCTATTGAACAATTTGATAATTTTAATTCCATATCAACCAACCTCGCTTTCTATGCTATCTGCCTTACTATAGCTTCAATGTTTCCATCCATTACAATTACTGCATCTTTGTTATCAGGATGTTCATTCATAAAATCTCTTAATCCTTCAAACTGCTTATTATCTGCGTTTTCAATCATCTGCCTTACATCTTTATTATGCAGCTTAATCAGATAAACCTTTTCACAATACTGCTTGAATAACAGATTTTTCTTTTCACAATACTGCTTAATCAAATCAATCTGTTTTTGTTCCGCTTCTCTGATTACTTCAACCCTTGCCTTCTCATTGGCTTCTGCTTGTTCTTTTCGCTTACGATTTCCAATCAGATAATTAAATAATGAGTTTGTTTCACACAGATCCTTAATAACTGCATTGTCAATGTCATATACATCAGGATTATCTTTGTAAATCCACCATAAGAAATTATCAATCGTCCTATTGAAATTCTCTTCAAAGATGCATCTGTTACCAAGATTTCTGTTGTAGATTTCCTCTCCGTTTCGCTCAATCCGTAATGATGTATATACATTTTCATCTGGTTTGTTGCTGTAGATAGTCCATTCATATCTATCCTGTTTGCCATATACAGTTAATCCGTATGCACTGTATAACTGTTTATCTTCATTCTTTAAATATAAAAGTCCCATTCTGTTCTCCTTCCATTACAAAAGGCAGACACAATTATTTGCATCTGCCTTATTATTCTCTGTTTTATGGCACTAAAAAAGCAGATACCATTTTGATATCTGCCTTAGTGATTATAATATTTCATTTTGCTCTTCCAGAAGAATTAATAATGCACTCATTGTCATTTTCCTTATATACTCATCTTCTTTTAATTCCGTTTCTTTAATCGGTTCATCTTCATCAATAAAATCATAGTTAGTGTAAATTGTAACACCTGAGTTGTCTTTACACCACACAGCCACAATAGTGTCGCCACCAAATTCAGCAATGTCTGCCTTTAATTCTTCAATCAGTTCTTCACATTCATAACTGATTCCTATTCCTTGTGAATTATAAAATGCCAACTTTATCATCCTCCAATTTTTTCTATAAATCTAAATCCATTTGCTGTAGTTTTCTTTTTACTGCCATCCTTTCTGTAAAACCAATCACCTTTTACGATTCCTTCTTCGATTGTCTCTGTCGCAGTAGGATGTTTTCTCGTTCCACCCCATTCAAGAAAAGCGCATTTCCATTTTTCTTCCATTGGTTCAGATTCTTCTTTTTTATTTACTTTATATTCATTGAGCAATTCATCAATCTTATCATCCGTAAGACTTTCAATCTCATCCTCATCTAAAGAATAAAAATCTGTTTCATTATAATGATTACTTGTATGATGCCATGAAGAATAACGTAAACATACTTCCTTTAAAATCTTTACAGGTAATTTCCGTAATTTTTCAATCGAACATTTTAGTTCAATTTCTGATTCTTCTATTGCTTCAAGTATATCTATCTTTCTCCATTTACTTAATGGCTTTTCACCATCTTCATATGCTGCCACTGCATTATTGCTCATTGACCATCCACTATATCCTGCTATAATATACCTCCGTTTTCATTATATCAGAAAAGCAAGTTATTTTCTATAAGAGATTTCGCTTGCTTCTCATATTTTGAAAGTACTCTTTCATTTGGTTTTTACCATCCACTTAAATGCATTCCTTTGTCTGTATAAATTCTTACCCATCTATATTTATTATCTAAAACATTATCTCTACAATATTGTATAGCTTCATCTTCTGTATTAAATTCTTCTGAAATTTGAACAAATTCTTCATTTGTATCATTTCTAACTCTTACATTGTAAGATTCTGCCGTTCTTTCTGCTATACTTGATCTACTTTCTATGTGATGTCCATTCATAGCAAATAACATTGGCTGATAATCTTTATCATGATTATGTCCGTTTGTTCTTTTCATCATTTTTTCATATGACATGTTTATTACACCTACATTTCTTCATTATTATATGTATAATCAAAATCTCCATATTTTAATTCAGACTTAATAATATCTCTTGTTTCTGTTTTCCAATCCTGTCTAAATAGTTTTGCCTGCTCTTTTGGTGTATTTTCTTTGTCAACTAACTTAAATTCTCCATCAACATAAGCGCATCTTGTAGTAACAGATTTATATTCCATATTGCCTTCTTCAATCTCTTTCGAGATTTTCATCTTTAACTTCAGTTGAGATGTGCCAATGAATAAAAGTCTCATACTGGAATACTCTTTCCATTCATTGCAACTATGCAAGTAATATATTTGTTTTGCCATATAATCACACTCCTATCTGCTAATTTTCATACCACTGAAATGCACAATCATACATCATTTTGCCTGTTATCTGGTCTTTAAATGTAGGACAATGCCAAACCATTCTATAATCATGTGCCTTACACCATTCTTCAATTACCTTTGTTGTAAGTGGTGTTACATATACATACAAATCAGATCCATACGAAGGATGATACATTTCTTCTCTCGGATAACCTGCTTCAATTAGCATTTCCATTAATGTTTTTTGCATATCAATCAACCTCCTCTTTTCCGTCTATCTTTCTTATTTTCACTTCAATTTGTTCCTTTAAACTTTTAATACTATCAGTTGCTTCTTTTATGGTACAGAAATTATTTTGCATAACTTTATTCTCGAATTTCTCTATATCACTTACCATCCATACAAAACGATAATTAAGTATGTTCTCAATATTTTTATAATCTTCGCTAGTTTTTGCCTCGCTTAACTTAACAAGAAGCTTTTCTTTTAATGTCTGAAACATTTCCTTAATCTCTTTCAGATCTGCTTCGTAATTAATCGAATCAACTTCTCTTTTTCGCTTATCTGCTTTATAGTTATTGAGACGATATTTTAACGCTTGTCTTACTTCTGTAATATTACAACCACTTTTATCAAATTCAACTGAGCTGCTATTACTATAATAATGGTAAGAACTAAAAGTTCTTTTTATTCCCCTTTTATATTTTGTATCTTGCTGAATGATAAACACTCCAAGTTTTCCACTTTTTCTATCTTCCTCAAAGTCACATTTTGTATAATAATCATCAATTGAATATTTATATTTATCTCTTGGTACTTCTACTTTAAATTTTCCTGTATTTAATTCAACACAACGAACATCCGTTCCTTTGCAGACTAATAATATTCCTTTATTGCTTCCTGTTATCTTTTCAATACTCTTAGCTGTGAACTTTCCAAGTAACCCAGTTACCTTGAATGGTTTCTGAAAATCATAACCATAATAACAAGCGAGAAATTGTAATGCCTTTCTTCTACACTGTAATAACTCTTTCAGAGCATTGTCAAAAACAATATTAAGTTCATCTATATGCTCTTTGTTACCACTATGTAACAAATTCTCTTTCATCGCTCTTGTCAGTAAAGTTCCCTTACTAATTTGATTCCTCTCATTAAGAAGCTTAATTACTTTTTTATCATGAAAATCAAGAACACAAAGATTATCACGATCAGTATTCACATAATATCTTCCGTTGTCTGCAAATCTTACTCCGTTTTTACTATCAAGAACAAAGTTGCCAAAATACACATTCTCAACTTCCATGACATATTTTAGATAAACTCCGTTTATATTAACGATGTTTCTATAATAGGTTTTATTCTTATTAAGAGAAGCTATGTTATAATATCCAAGCACCTTTGCCTGTAATCCAGGAACTAACAAATCAAGATTATTATTAAGTGTACTATCGCATTCGCTTACAGTGTGATTATATCGATTTTTAATAGACATATGGCTTCCGTTTTTTGCTATCTGAATATTAAGAATAGATGTACCATATTCATCTTCTCTTTGTGGTGTTTTACTTCTCTGTATTTTGTCAATATCTTTCTTAATTACAACCAGCATATGATACTGACTTATACGACCAGAAAGATTATTATAAGTACAAATTACTTCTCCTGCTGCATAATACTTTTTGCATTCTGCTATTTTCTCTTCATCATCAAAGATTACAGTGTCATATCCAGCCTTCTTAAAATCTTCAATGATTTCTTCCTGCGTAGTTTCCCTTATTGTTCCAAAGGTATCATTTGCACTTATTTCAGCACAGATGGACTTTATCTGGAACTCGTCCAATTCAGAAAATACATTCCTTGCATTCTGCGGTGTTACTAACGCTTTACGAAGTTTCTCTTGATCTACTGCGATGTTTTCAATATAAGAATACGCATAATCTCCTACGAATTTTTTCAAGTTACCCATATATATCAACCTGCCTTTCTATCTCACATATGGAATATCTTTTCCATGTATATAATTTTCACCTCTAAAACAATCACCACAGTACTCCCAAATTCCTTCATCTACCTTTTTAAAGGTAGAATATGTTGTCCTGCCCTCTCCTTTTTCATCAATTCTGCTTGAACATGGCTCGCCAATCTGTGAACAATCACTTCTCATACAAGCTGGTGGTAATAAATCCATGAAGAAGTCAATCATACCTTCTGTGAAATACTCACCGACTTCATGTGCATCAAGTCCAAAATAGTGTTCCTTATCCACAACTTCCTTTCCCTTGTACATTTTCGGTTCACTTAATGAAACTCCATCATATTTGACTTCTTCAATCACTAAATCTTCATTGAACCATGTATATGATTCATAATGCTTTTTATAAACTTCTGCTGCTTTGCGTGTTGGGAATACCTGTGGATTACCTGCTGATAATCTATGTTCTCCGTTGTAATACACAACTTCATATCCCTTTAGTCCTTTTGTCCATCCTGGAATATCAGTTTCAATTACATAACCTTTATCAACTGACCATTCATTTGCTCCATAATCATATTCGTCTACAGGTTCACCAACTGTTTTATGCTTGTAGCTTGCACACTCTTCCTTGCCTTTTTCTGTAAGTACAAAATGTTTTCCCTTGTCTGCTTTGTACCAATTATTCCGTAATTCCATATTCGCTTCCTCCTTGTAATAAAATAGGCAGCTAGATATTTATTCTCCTAACTGCCTTTGCTTGCGTTATTTTGTTTAATTACTAAACCTTACAGATATTCTGCAAAAATCTGTAATCCAAATTTGTTACTTAATTCTTCAATAGTTAAGTCTTTAAGTTCACTTACTAATGATAATTCATTTCCATTGTAAGCCCATTCCATTTCACATCCATTTGGTGTTGCAGGAAATTTCACTTCTACACAAATTTCATTTCCATAATCCGTAACTTCTGTTACTGTACCAAAGAAACTTTTATGAAACCGTACACCATATTCTTCTTCATACTTTGTATCTGGATTAGATACATATACTAAATCGCCAACTTTAAACATTTATTTTTACTCCTTTAACTCATATTCTTTCCAATGTTCTTCCCACTCTTTTCCATACAAATCTTGACATCTGTATTTTAAAAAAAAATCTTAGTTTCATAAGTTTTCAATGTCATTCTTTACATTAGCAATATCATCCATCAGATTGTTCATATCGTCATCTTCTCCGTATTCCATATTCTCATGCATATATTTTGTGAGTTCATAGAACATTCTGATTTTCTGTTCATCATTCATTTCATTGAAACATTTCTGCATTTTCTCATTCATTTCTACCATAATTGTTTTCCTCCATTTTTTCTATGAAACACGTATTTCTAACTACCAGAATTTTGCGTTTTCTTCTGCAAACTTCTTTAAGAATCGCAATGAATCATCTGTTGTTTTTATCATCCATGAGTCAACCTGCTCGTTATACATCATCAGTTTGTATTTTCCCTCGTATTCACTACGCTTGTCATTGTGATGTATGATAAATAAGTTTCCGTTTACCTTAAATCTGGTATCCAAAATTTTCTTCATTTTGTATCACTCCTTCCAATGAAAGTAATTTTTATTATTCTTCATCATAAAACACCATAGGGAACTCAGAATCATCAAAATGATGTGTTCTAATCCACTCATGGGCTTCCTCACTTGTTTTAAAACCCCTCATTACTTTTTGTTCTCCATCAACATCTAACCATTCAACTCTATACATATTTATCTATCATCCTTTCTAAACCAATGAAATGCGAATTTAGTCTGACTCTAAATCTGCATTCGTTAATCCGTTATTTCTTTCAATTTCCTGCACCTGTTTATCAGTTAATCCAAACACTTCAATCAACACATAGCTCATTTCAAGTAATGCTCCGTGATTATCAGTATTAAATTCATTATCTGTTACCTTTTTATACATTTTTGCATATCTAATCTGATATGCAATTCTCATTTTTTCCCATTCTTCCTGTACAGCGTTCATGGTTACACCTCCATAATTCTATCCAATGTATAGGTACAATTTGCAATTCTGAACCCATTTTCAAAGTATTCTATTTCACTTTCCGTTCTTATGTCTACTTGTAAATACACTGGCTGCTTTCCATCAAAGAAAACTAACTCATGTGGTTTTACCTGGTGTAACACTCTATAAAATGTTCCATCGTTCATGCTATTAACACGTTCTAATTTAAAAACTGCTTTGCCTTGTATCTGCCGTAATTGCTTCTTTAATTCTTTCCAATTCGTTGCATTAAGCATAATTCATCACTCCATTCTTCCAAGGAAACACGCATTTATTATGCTTCTTTAAACTCCTCTTTTGGATCAACAAACTCTATCTTCTGAACCCAGATTGTACACCCGTATTCCTCTTTCAGATGTTTGTATGCAAGTTTTGCACTCTCTTTATTATCTACAGTGCGAAGATGCTCTAAACTTCCATCTGTGTTATAACAACCTAATCTGTACTTCATGATTCTATCCTCCTTCTTATGAAATATCCATTTACTCTTGCCACTATTCCTCATCTTCTATTCCAAAATATGTTTTTTCTTCATCTGTCATTTCACAGACTTCATCAAAATATTCCATTGCACTTTCTCTATCATTAGAGATAAGCTCGTCTTTAAATAATGTTACAAGTTCTTCTAATCTGCAACGTGGAATATAATCTGATTCTGTTCTACTTCTGAAACAATCAAGTGCTGCTTGTAAACAACTTGCCTTTCTTGCTTCATCCCAATAAGTAAAATATATTCCACTTGACCACTTCTGATCTTCTGGCTGCATTGGATCGTAACCGGATGCAACTACATACTGTGTATCACTTTCACTCTGCAATAACGCATAGTTGCCTTTCCGTAAAATTTCAATCCATTTCATTTTCTCTTTCCTCCTTGAAATAATATAAATCTTCGATTCTCAAAATATCTCTATCCCAATCAATCTCTTCGCTGTCAACTGGGAAACCATCATAAATTCCATATTCATTTGCCTCATAAGCCGCGAATCTTAACTCTTCAATTCTTAATACTGAATAAAGAATTTTATCCGTTCTGTAATCTCTCACATTATATGGTTTACATCCAATATCAACTGAATACTGTAAACCATTACTTTCACTCACAACTGTAATAGCAAATAAAGTCGTTTCTGTTCTTCTTATTTCGCTATTTGCTTTTTTGAGAGTTTTCTGTACTACATCCTCTGGAAGTCCAATTTCTGCTAAAATTCCCGGATCAATGAATACAGTAAGTTTCTTTTTACCTGTGAATTCTTTATGCTCTAAAAAATCCGAATGAGATTTTCTAAAATCTGCAATAGATTTACAAATATAATTTGCTTTTGTATTTTTCATTACTTTTCCCTCTCTAGTAACTCAACCAGTTTCAATGCTTCATCTTTAGTGAATGTGATTCCTTTACCCATCTTGGAATGATCTTCATTCCAATCTCTCATATCATATTTCGCTTCTTTGTCGTTCCACGAAATAAAGTTTAATTCTTTCTTCCAACCTTTCTTTCCTTCAGAAATAATACCGATTGCCTTTTTGATTTCGTATTTAACATCAGCCATAACCTCAACTCTCCCTTCTAAATTCCTAAATTATACTTTTTGCTTAATCCATAAGCCAATGCTCCATTAATTTCTCCGTGTGCTGGTACAGCGATCGTCTGCGTTCGCTTGTAGATAACGTGTCCACCCTTTGAACGCTCTTCTCTGAAGCCATTGTCTTGCAACTTCCGTTTAAAATCTTTGTATGGAATATTATTCATACATATATTCTCCTTTCCATTTTATTTGTGAAATAATCACATTGATGTTCCTGATTTGAAAATCAGGAACATTGTCTAATTACTTCCATTCTGCCCGTCTTGCCGTTAGCACAGCTATGTATTTGTATTTCGCTTATGTAACTTTTATCTTCTCATCTTGCGCTCAAGTAAATCATAAAGTTCCCCGTTGCTCTTAATCGGATAAATGATACTCTCGTAGTAAGTAGCTCCCTTACAATACTTCGTAAGTTTCTCTTTCACCGCATCTTCTCCATAATGAGCATATAACTTTTTTAATACATAAAAGATTCTAAGAGTTAATGCATTTTTGCTCGATCCGCTCCATCCAAGTGCTCGAATTAATCTAACCGAATATGAAAGCATTTCTTTATCATTTGTTGCATATCTAAGTATTGATCGAGATGGCTTAATTACGCCAATTGGATTTTCCAATCTGTTATCTTCTGATGTAATCTGAATGTTTCTTTCTTCGCAGAAATATTTCAAATTTACATACTCTGGTAAATTTGCCTTGATACCAGCTCTATACATATCTTCAACAGTCATAGGTTTTCTGTTAATTGCCTGACTTAAAAATGTAAAAATAGCCTCTTCTTTTGTACAATTAAGAACCTCTACAATAATTTTCATAATTCCCTTTTCAAGCCCTTCGTTATAGAGGATAAAAGCAATGACTCTATGCGCTCCATCAGCTACATACAACTTTCCGTTATCTACATAAACTTTAATTGGATCGAATTTACTTTCATTGAATTCCCCGGCAATTCCCATACATTTACTCATTTTCGTATCTCGCTGCCATTCTGGAATATGAATTAATCTTGCATCAACTACAATATATTTTTTATTCCCAACTGTTTGTGGATACTGCATTGCAACCTCAACTTCTTCTTTCTCTTCTGTTTCAGATAACACTCGTTTACTTTCAATCCAATTTTCTGTTTCTTCTGGTGTCATTACTCTAACAACATCTTTTAGACTTTCAATTTTTCTGGCTGATTTACTTTTTGCGTTTAAAAAGTTAAATCCAATGTTTTGAATTTCAATATCATCTTTATGTACCTTCAGAATCATGCACAGCTTATCAACTACTTCATCCGAAGGATTACTTTTTCCACTTTCATAATTATTAATGGTACTAGCTGCCACACCAAGCTCTTTTGCAAGTGCTTTCTGTGACATTTTAGCAGCCTTTCTAATCATCTCTAATTTCAGTCCATTAATTCTACACATAATATATTCTCCTTTTCTCTTCTCAAATTTTGTTTTCACTTAATTTTGTGTACTAAAAAAGCACTCATGAAATTATGAGTGCTTAATTACATATCAATTTCTTTTTCGTTTCCGTATTCATCCAGTCCCACAATAAGAACCGATTTACCTTGTAAACGTAACGCATCTACTTTTAATTTTACCTTGTCATAATCCAGATAATCAAATGATTGCAACGGATTATCTGTATTTACAATCGTATATTCTACAATCACACCATCAACCTCCTTTTTAATCCTGCATATCAAAGAAATCAATCGAGAACTCATTGTAAAGTAAATCAGCGAATCCTGTATCTCTCTTTACATACTCTCTCAGAAATTCTTTCTTCGTACATGGTGCAAGTAAACTATGTACATCTTCACGGATATCATCATCCATAAGATTAACGATTGCATCCCAATATCTCTCTACTTTTCTCATCTGCGTTTCTCCTCTCTATTTCGCTTTATTTATTGATTTCAAAATAGTAACCTGTCCCATCTTCAAAGTAAAGATACAAACCTGTTTCCGTTGATTCCCAACTAACTACTTTCTCTGCATCAATCCAGTCACTTGCGTATGCTGTAGTAGTAAATACTAAACACATTGTAATAACTGATAATAATTTAACTAATTTTTTCACAGTTTTCTCTTTTCCTTTCTGTTTGATTCTAGGCTGGCTTGTAATACATCTTCATAGAAAATGAATAGCCCTCATTCTCAATTTTATACTTCTCTATTTTCTCTTTTGCTTCGTCCAGTGATTGAGCAATGTCAATTTCCATCCATTTACCATTATCATTTTCTTGTAAGATTACATATTTAAGAATCTTACTTTCAAATTTCTTCCTGGATTCTGCTTGTGCCATGTGTTTCGCTTTAAAATATGTTGTACGTTTAAATTTCTCAAATTCTGCCTCATCAGATACACCAACATACAAACAACGACCTTGTAAAATCGTTCTATGCGGATCATATACTCTGACATAGTCCTCAATACGTTGTAACATAAAAATTTCTCTTTCCGTATTGAGTGCAATGATTCTTACACATTTACCTCTGTAAGCAATTTTCACTTTTCATATACCTCCATAACTTCATCATCATAAATGTAGTTTTTAGTCCCGTTGTCATTCATGACAAGCACATACTGCCCGTCAATATCATATTCACTATCATACTCTATATTTTTCTCTGGAATTGTATCAACTACCCACTGATTTCCGTCTGTAGTTTCAAAAGTTCCATTTCCTATATAGGTTGCATCTTCTTCTCTAATATTCACCCATATAGACTTACCTTTTGAATCTGCCTTGTAAAATCCATCAACAGATGCAAGCGAAGAAAACATAGATCCAGCAATAGCGACAACAGTTCCAGCGATTGCAGCAATACCTAAAAGTTTCATAACTAAACCTCCTACGATTTGCGTTTTATTTTGTTTTGCATATACAATTATATACTTTGCACACTAGATATAACTAAATCTGTTTTAACTTATTGATGCCAGTCAAGCCTAACAGAAGCGCATTTGACTTCTTCAGTTCGTCGATTATCTCATCGGCAATAACTGATGCTGTTTTATACGTGTCAATTATTTTATTTGCCGTGTAAATCTGTGATTGTAATAACTCATTTTCAATCTGAAGCTTTTTATTTTCGCTTTTCAAATGCTCATTCCTTTTAAACATTACATCAAGCATTTCTTTTCTGTTATCGCGAGATTTATTGGATGCATTGAGCTGCGCTTGTAAACATCTCTGTTTTGCAAGAGATTCTTCAAATTTCTCTTTCACACACATAAGACTTGCTTTGTATGAGTTCGCAAAATCATTATCAATGTTACTTTCTGCTATATCACAACATCCTTCAAAAGCTGTGTTTACATATCCAGTCGGATCTAATTCTGCAAGAATATTTCTGATGAGTTCCAGAGCTGCACGTTCATCTGCCTTTGTTGTTTTAAATTTCTTTTCTCCCATGATTTTATTCTCCTTTTCGCTTTTATTTTTTTTAATTGATTGATGAGTTACACATTAATAACCTGAAAGTCTTTTCCACTCTCCATTTTCAAGTTCCCATGCCGTAGGGAGATTTTCAATATGATCGAATTTCATTGATAATTCAGATAACTCAATGTAGCGATCTTGCATTCCCGTTTTGGTTTCGAAAAACTCTTCATGATCGAATACACCAGATGCATCATAAACACGCAGTTTGAACGGTTTTACCACATCTTTTCCGTTACATGGTTTTGTACGATCTAAATCTCCGCATACTGTAAAGTATTTACAGTATGAGCATGGATTTTCTGTTTTCTTTTTGACAACTACAATCTTATGAATTTTAAGAATTCTTAAAAAGTCATTAAAAGTATCATTAAGTGTAAATTCTGGATGAGCACCTTCACGCATATTTGCAATGTACGCGGCAAGCTCTATCTTCTCAATTTCGCTTGCTGTATACTGATCTGTGACATACTCAGCTTCAAAACGATCGATTGTTTTATAAGTGAGAAAAGTTTTTGGGATGGTGTGTTTCTTTTTCATGTGAGTTACCTCCTGTTGTTATATTTTGTACTTATATATTCGCTGTGTTTCCGTTTGTTTGGGCGAATTTTGGGTATAAAAATAGCACCTATCTTTTGATAGATGCTTTAGTGGTTTACGTTAATGGTTATAGATTTTTTAACTTTGCTTGAAGTTCTGCGATTTGATTTTCTAAATTCTCTTTTGCCTTAGATTTTTTATTTTTTTCCGGAATCCATTCCATAATTTCATCAGGCATACAACAGAAAAAATCACAGATCTTGCATATTGTATCTACTGTAACATTTTCATTGTTTCTAAGTTTATTCATTGAAGAACCGCTAATTCCAGTATCTTCTCTAAAATCAGTTTGTTTTATCCCGTTTGCCTTTAATTTATCAAATAATTTTTGATATACTACCCTCATAAAATACCTCCTTTTCTGGTAGCATACCACACTTTTTTTCTTTTGTAAATCGGGACAAAGTTTCCCCTTATCCCGATTTTTAGCAGAATTAACCTATAATATGATTATACAATTCCCTTTATTGTAGATAGAGTAAAGGGTTCAAGTGTAGCAACCATGTAGGCAAAAATCGCATTCTGATAGAGTTTGTCATCTGAAGCAATTCTTTCCCAATTTTTCTTAGTTTCTTCTGCCGTTGCCTTTAATCCACCGCCATAATCACGCCAAACGGTATCTCTACTAACTACACCCATTTTCGCAAGTGTTAGATCCATTTCACGCAAAGATTCTACACGTTGTTCTAAAGACCATAAATTGATTTTAAGCATGATTTACCTCCTGCCTTTTGTGTAACCTATTGAGTTACCATAATATCAACCTCCTTTTGAAAAGAGCCAGATTTTACTTCTGGCTCTACATGATTTGCCTTACAAAGTTAGATCTTCCACATTGATTTTCAATGAAGAAAGTTTTGCTTTTGTAGCCTTGATCTGGTATTCCAGTTCAGAATTACTAACCTCTCCATTTGCTTTTTTGATACGCTGTAGATCGGTGTACTTATCAATCAATACCGCGATCAGTTCACTTTCTGTCATTTCTTCCATCCTTTCCACCGCCTTTCATTTACCTAAATTATAGCGGATTTCTCCCTTGTTTACAAGTTACAAATACGTGCTGGAGGAGTCGAACCTCCAGTACACCTATCACGCATAAATTAAAAGATACTTTCTACCTCGTCAATCGGATAGAATCCTTTTAATTCTACAAGATCTATTGCTTCCGTTTTAGACATGGCTACAACCTGCATAGCAGAAAAAACGCTATTTTTGTCCTTATAAAGAACGTTATAGTTGTTTCTAGGATTTTTTATGATTTTATACCTCCATTTTATTCTCTAATATTTGTGGCAACTACAGATGCATTTCCTTTTCCGTACCAATGTGCAATTTCTGTTACTTCATTCCATCGTAAAACATTATTGATCTGATTTGTAGAGATACGTGATCCACTTCCTTTTTTATGGCGTCGATCGTGTTTCATATAATCCTGAAAGTCTTGAGTTTTCATAGATTTTAAAATTTCCATTCCTACGTTTGGAACTCTTCCGAGTTGTTTACACATAGAAACCACGCACTGATAAATTGCGTGATCTGCCGGAACTGATACCAATTCCCAATACATACCATTAAAAATATGAATTGGAAGTTTTTTATTAACTAAAATATAAGAATCACATACCCAAAAAACAGGTTTCCCGTCTTTTCCTTGAAAACGTCCATAAGTAGATCCCGGATCAATGATAAAATTGCCTGGAAATTTTATACGCATATTGTTAGCATAGCGTACATATTGCTTAGAATCATTAAAAATACGCATAGATATAGCCCCCTTTTATTAATATTTGAAATGTGTGTCGGGGAGTTGAACCCCGATTAGAATCCCGCACACTAATTATATGATTACTTTGTTTCAACTGTTTCTGTCGCGTTTTCTTCTTTTGGTATAACAACCGTATGTTTATCACTATTTGCAATGATGACCGCGCATAAATCAGTGATAGATTTGATCTGATTTTCAATTCCTGTTTTTGTGTAATAATTGTATGGATGCAGTGTAAGAACTTTTTCTTTGTTTACAGTCTTTGTAGTACGTTCACACTTGGCACTAGCTCCGAAGGAAGCAATAAAATGACGCATATCAACTTCAGAAATATCAGATCGTTTTGTTTTCATTGCATAAAAATATATACCTTCATTGCCTAAAATACGATTGAGAACCGGACGCAACGATTCACGAAATGCTTTAAAATTGTTACCATTGTTATACCAGTTGTTAATGAATGTTTCAAAATTTACTGATCCTTCCTTATCCTTATCAAATAAATCTGGTAAACAGTTATCAATAGTGACAGGCGAATAAATCATATGAGCTAATAAATTGATATGGATTTTATCGCCCAGCGGTAAAGCCGTAAGAGTTTCTTGTGATACTTTGCACAGATCAAGATCTTCTCTAATTGCTAAGTATTCCTCACGATTTTTCAGAAACTTTGCTGTGTCATCGCCCAGCGCGTCACGTACTAATTTCTCATCACATGTTAAAGCATCAGCGCCAGCGTGAAGCTGTTCAATCTTTTCACGATCTTTTTTGATCTTATTTGATACCTTAGAAAGTTCAACTGTTCTGACAGTACGACGCACGCACTCATAAATAAACAGATCATCTTTTTTCAGTGCTTCCTCTTTTGTTCCTAAAGGTTTGATCTCAAATAAATTAGATTTTAACATATTAACTCCTTCTATCCTGGGTTTAGTGTGGGGACGTTCCACAAAAGTATTTTTATTTGTTTCAAGGCTACAGTCGGGATCGAACCGAACTTATAAAAAAGTGTAAACCCATAAACTTTGCTTACTCTGTAGCCGATCCTGCATATGTAAAGTTTTTAAAAGATCGAATAGATTTTATCTGATTCATTCAATATTTTTCACGCACGTTTCACAACGATCGCGGCGGTCTTTTATCAATGTACAAATTTTAATACACCCGCAATTTTTAAAATTATGATATAATCGAAATGACGGAAACCGTCATAACTTTTTTGGATTTTTTGATCCAATAAATGATATTAATTTGATCTTCAATCCTATTGTTTCTTTAATCGCCGGATTCCGGATTTTAAAGAGTGATTATATCAAGTTAATAGCTACCTGCTAATCTCATCTTCGTTTTTTATTGGTTTATAAAATGATTATTTAAGAATTAACAACCGTTCAAAAAGTGGCTTCGTTTAAGCCTATGCCCCTAGGCAATCGATCCAGCATCTTCACTGGTATCGTTTAATTTTCAAGGGTTTTTGCGATAGTCGCAGCTATGGATCTTTTCCTAATTTTATCAATTTTCTAACTGGGTGTTAGTTATTAATTTAATTCGTGCTCGTCAGCACCGCGCATTCATTAACCTTGATCTTACGGACAAGCCGGATAAACTTTATAGGCATTGATCGATCAATTAACTTAAATTAATCAATCTTATATCCTTGTCAGGCTTTCTATGTTTAGGTGCTGACTACCTCTAATCATCTGCTAACTAGTGCCCGTGTGGTAGATTGCGATCCTCACACGGTAGGATTTCATTGTTTAGGTTAATTGGTTTCTTCGTTTGGACTGTACACGTTGCGCCCCATGTACGGGGATACCGCCCGATTGATTTAAGCTCTTTCGTTTGGTATGGTTAAATTATAGATCCTTATATGGGTTTTGTCAATAACTTTTTATGATTTTTTTAAAAATTTTTTCGCCGGAATAGTAACCGATCTGTAACTTGTAATTATCTGATAATATAACACATAATTCTTATTTTGCGATAAGTTCATAATTATATAAAATAGTATCACAATTCATATAAATTATCTGATAGTTTATTCTTTGTGTCAATGAGTCCAGCGGAGGATCAAAATTTCGAACGTATGTTCATTTTGTTCTGCTCAGTCTATATAGAACGAGTGTTCGAGATTTTCGTAGTGGTATAGTATAGTATACTACCATGAATCAGCCAGATCCGGCGGTACTTAAAACTTAAACGTGCGTTCGATCTCGCAGCAGCCCCGTAAGCTGGTTCACCCACACACTCTGTCAAAAATCCACTTCCAAATTCATCTCACACTCCCAAAATTCCCAATAAAATCAAGTAAAAACCACTTATCTATCGATTATCTAATAGATAAAAATCAATATATTTTTCCCCTACCCCATTACACTTAAATCCTTACCTTAACCCTTAAACCATAATAAAATCAATACTTTTCAATACGTTCCATCGCTATCCCTACTCCCATTACATATCATTCCTATCATCATCTCCCCAAATCTCCCTCATCTCAACATTCCCACTTCACGCTCACTTCACCTCAATCCCCCAATTCTCCAATAAAATCAATCTACAATAAAATTATCATCTCATTTAAAACAATTCTTTAAATTATCTCACAATATGCCTAAATTTTCACAACCTTTTTACCCCATTTTTATCCCAAATCTCCTATCTCAACTGCCCTCTCTCAATCCGTCCTAATCATCCTCTCACTCAACAAAATAAACCTCTCCATCCTCTCTCACTCCAAAATACCTTATCGACACTCTTATCGAGAAAACCCAATATCCAAAAGAATTTTCTGAATTATCTATCTCAAATTTACAACTCAACTTAATTCAAACCTCATCACCCCATTTCATCCAGACCAAATAAACTCACTAAAAATCTCGATACTATCGCAAACAATTCAATACTATTCTGAAAATTTAATCTCTCATTTCACTTTCAAAAAATCCTTAAATAGGTTTCTATACATAAATTGTTACACAATATAATGTTCAATCACAAGAACGCGTGATATACATTAAAATCACTTGATTTCAAACGAGAATCTACCTATTAAATACATCATCTCATCCCTCATTACATCTCCCAGCATGGGGGGTACATTTAAACTCAGAATAAATTACTATACATAATCACTGCTCTGATAATAAAATAGGCGAATATTAAAATGAGAAAACCAAGAAAAACAAAAACTAAAAAACACAATCACAAAGAAAAAAGGGAGAATCACACATGGAAAACTCAATAAACACATATTTAGTGCCTGTTTCAAGCCCATACTACTATGATTTTGATTACTTCATCCCAATTTACGCACATACTCAGGAAGAAGCATATCAACGTACTTTATCTTTAAAAGATAGTAATTATCATTTTGAGGGTAGATTAGTAAAAAAACCAACCTATGCTTATTATCCTGGCAAACTCAAAGTGAAACTTCGTGTATACCATAATTCTGAAATTGATGATATAATTAACATTGCATTAAAAAATAAAGACTCTACACAAAGTTCATCATCAGAGAAAGGTTCTGCACAAATGGGATACTTTAATGTAAACTGGAACAAATATACTACTCAACTAGCTACTATAGCCAACAAAGAAAATTGGTCTAATTCTACTTATCCTAATAATGGGATACTTGCAAACTATATAGTCAAGACATATGAAAAATTATCATCAGAAAAGAAAATTGCTATTGGAAAAGATTATGCTCTGTTCAATACAGGATTATTTAATGAATATTATGATACCCTATACGCCTACCAGACGGCTTCAGATATATCTTTTCTGACTGGATATGAATTAGGTAGACTTGGAGTAAAAGAACGTCCTGCACGGGCAAATTACTTTAAGGAACCAGAACTGTTATTATTTGACTGGCATTATCCCATCGACGTTCACTATACTCATATTCTAAATGATGAGAAGAACAAAAAACGTTTGCCAAAAGAATTTCTGAATAGCAATAACAAAATCAGTATAATGAATGGTTCACTAGACATTATGAAGAAAAGAGTATCAGCAAATTATAAGTTAGCTGTACCACAATATTATGAAGGTAAAATTCAGTTATTATTACCACTCTGTTTAATGTCAGATGACAAACCAGATGTAGCTATTGCAGTAACTAAGAAAGATAATTCCTATCAAGGTCATACTTGTATTACATTAGATATGGCATATAACAATGCTCGTCTGATTGCAAAACCAGAATCTAATTGGTTATCTCAAAACTAAATACCATCTATATAAGACAGGGGAGTTCATCTCCTGTCTTATTTTTTCTTATGGGTTAAAAACGCATCAGAATCGTCAAGAATCGATTTTTATTTCATACCCTAAGAAGTATCCATCCAATACCATAGAATCGATTCTAACCTCTATTTGGTTCATTTTAGCCCACAGATCTCATATTGTAATCATCACACTTCATTCTCTCATCAGTAGAGAATATTATATTGAAAGTCATTCAGACTAAAATCAAAAAGAAAAGAGGTATATTATCACATGAAAGAAAAATTCGACTGGAAACTGTACAAAAAGATTGCATTTGAATATCTCCACGCTGATTCAGATCTTGATACATATTTAATTCCAATTACATTCCTACCACTGTCTCATCCAACACATTATTTAGCCGTTTACGCTCATTCTGAAGAAGAAGCTTATGATTTATCCATTGAGTATTGTTCTCACCGTTATATGGCTTCTCAGAGCTTTCTAGTAAGTCCTTATCAATGCTTTAAAGGTATTCTTGAAATTAACTATAGGCTCTTTAGAATGAAAGATGAAATTGAGATTATTAGTAAAGCTCTGGAAGAATCTCATCTGGCAAGAGAATATCCAGAGATGGAATAATATTTATCATTTTCAGAACGTTCGTTCAGTTGTATTATCCATTATCGTTTGATATAATAGCCCTGTCCATAACACACTTCAAAATTAGAAGTCGTAGGAATGCTGCTATACTTTTCTCCTTTGTAATTCCACACAGGTATAGTAGCAAATAAGAGGTATTGAGTTCCTATTCTCAATACCTCTTATTTTTTTGTCTAAAATCATCATATTTCCAATAATATTAATTCAAATCTCTCATGTAGGAGAATATATATGTAGAAAACAGAGACAATAAAAACAAACTACATATATTAAGGAGATTTTATATGAGCAATCCAGATTTTAAACTTATTAAATTCAATTTTTATGAAGATACATTACCGATTTTGAAAGATACTATTTCAGATCTAACATATGTTGCATTGCCATATATTTTTAATTCTATTGGATTTAGTTCAAAACAATCTGAGTATCAAATGAAGAAAATTGAGAAAGATCCTCTTCTAAATGAACACTTATTAAAATTTAATCCATTAGACTATAATCTCTCATACTCAAAAGATATTACATGTATCTCATTAAGTAGACTACAGTTAGCATTATCAAAATTATCCGCTCCTAGAAGCAATCAGAATAATAAAAAGATTGGAAACAAACTCTTTATCTATCAAGATGAATTGAGTGATGCTTTGATGGACGAATTTTCTAGTCCTGCAAAAGATGATCATGTGAGTAACCCAGAGACATTAGAAGCGATTAAACTTCTAGCTGAATCGATTAATATAGCATTCTGTTCTATTGATGAAAGATTATCCTCATTAGAGAAGAAATTTATGGAAACAGAACTTATTTATAATTCTAATGAAAATGATCTTGATAATATTGTAACCTCTGAGTGGACAGGTATGATTCTTCAAAAGTATAAAATCATCGCTGAATCTCTTGGAGTATCATATAGGGTAGTTCAGAAAGAAACCATCAGACGGTTGGAAAAAAATAATCGTAATATCAAAATGAATGAAGTGATTTGTTCATATTGTAATAAGCATAATGTAAAAACATGTTATCCGTTAGATGCTATTGAAGAAAATGATACTGTAAAAGCTGCATATGAGAAAACAATAGATAGAATGATTGGAGCATTTGGAGTAGATCAGAATAAAAGAAATAATAGTCAGATGGAAAAATAAATATATTCATAATATTAATTCTATTATTTTGAGTTATCTATACTTTTTATGCACGGAACGGGCATAAAAAGTTAGGCAATTCTAATAGCTGAAAGATGGATGCGATAGCAGACATCTTGAAGATCTTAGAATTGGCACCAAAGATACTGATGAAGATACATATGAACATGAAAAATTAAAATGTAATAATAAAAGTAATACTCAAGGAGAATATATAATTGAATAACCAGTGAATTATAGTGGTTGCACGATGCAATGGCATCGCACAACCTTCGCCCTGGAGGGCGAATGATTATGGGAATTTTAAAATCGACCATTAAAAATACGTTGATTTTATTGAGAAAATTGGACGAAAAAAGTTACCGCAGTTTTTCACTATAATATATATATATAGTGAACTTTTGCGGTAACTTTTACCCCTCAAATTTCCTTTAAAATCAACGTATTTTAAGACCACCCTTTAAAAAGCTATATTTTTCAACGGTTTTTTGCACTATATTCAAAATTCTAATAAACTAAAGGAGATTTTACACTATGGATAAAAATAGTATTAAAACGGGATTTATTACAGAAGCTAAATTGGTAGAATTATATGGATCACCTGCTCAAAAGAAATCATATAAAGAGAAGGGACATTTCGTTAGTTCGTATAAATCTAATCTTTTAAAAAAGGTTTCAAAATATTGCAAAATTGAAGAAACTAATGAAAAAAAAGATGGAACTAATTTATATAATATCACTCAGGTATATAATGTTCCTCTTCCATCGAACTTTGACAAAATGAATAAATCCCTATATCAATATATTGTTCCTCTCATTCTAAACAGTCTAATCAATGGTCATGATAAGAATAATAGTATTGAGATCACTGTTGGTAAATGGGCTAGGGAAATTAATATGGTCAATCAGAATTACAATCTGGTTAAGTTCAATAGAGAGGATACCAGTACAGAGACTCAGATTCAGTTAGATACAATCAATGAATTTTATGATAAGGCAGATCATGCAATCAACTACTACATCTCAAATGCTCTCGACTATCTGAAATCTGCTGGACTCATCATCTGGCGCGAAGTCAACCGTATTACTGTCGAAGAATCAGATGGAACCACAATTATTGATCATGATGGAAAGGTTTCTCTAAACATTAATCTCACTACTCATCAGGCTTCCAAAGAAGAAATGGACTATTACTCTCAGTGCATTGCCATTGCAGATAAAGAAGCTAAGATTGATAGTGCTGGAGAAAGATATTACAGTAAGAAAGCACCTATCTTCCAGAATGCTTTAAAGAGAGAATTATATAAAAGAAAGATTAAATTTGTATATTCTACATATGAAGCATATTATGTTCATCTGGATCGCTGCCAAGCTCTTTTAGATCATTTTGAAGGATTTAATGCTAAGAAATTCCTAGATAAATTTAATCAAGAGTTTTCAGATATGCTTATTGAGAATGCTGGTAATAGGTTTGACAAAAATACCAAAGCCACTTTAAGAAGTCTATATAAAAATCGTGGAGAGTATGAATTAGCTTTTGGTTCGCTTTGTGATATTACTATTAACAATGAAACTGAATATCTTGGGAAAAGAATCCAGAAGAAAACCAACGATGATAACTATACCCTTCAGATTACTCACAATCTCGAAGAGTAATTTATAGATCATTCTGGATAGGCAGCATAAATCTGTTTTGTTCTAGGATCTTTTAGGCGAATATATAAATGGGACAAGAAATTACACCAAACGAAAGGATACATAAAATATGAATTTTAATACAGCTCAGAAAGAGGCTATCAATTCTATACATGGTAACTATGCTGTTATTGCTACTGCTGGTAGTGGTAAAACAACTGTGCTTACTAAAAGAATTGAAAACTTAGTAAAAAAACATAATATTTCACCGATTAATATTCTTGCTATTACATTTAGCAAGAAAGCAAAAGAGAGTATTCAGGATAAATTAAATAAACTTGGTATTTCAAATGTTAATGTAGAAACATTCCACTCTCTTGCGCTCAAGATTATTATTCAAAAATATGGTTCAGATAAATACAAAGTCTGGACTGCTCAGTGGGAGAAAGAAAAAATCATTCAAGATACCTGTGTAAATATGCGACTTTGTTCAAAAGATAAGGTTCCATACAATGAGATTGTACGATTCATTGCTAATCAGAAAGTCAATATGATATCTGATGTGAATAATCTTGTATATGGCGCGGATGAGCCGTTTGATAAAACCAAAATGAAAGAAATTTACTCACGATTTGAAGAATATAGAAAAGCCAGATCATATATTGAATTCGATGACTTTTTAAATATTGCAAATGATATTTTGGATAATAATGAATCACTGAAATCACAGTTTCAAAAGAAATATAAATTTATCTTATCTGATGAATTTCAAGATATTTCAATGTCCCAGTCTCTTCTTCTCAAGAAATTAAATTTCAAAAATACAATGATTGTAGGAGATCCACTTCAGGCTATTTATTCATTCCGAGGTGGTGATAGTAAATATATTTTAAATTTTGATGAGAACTATGCTGAGTCTAAGATTATTAATCTAAATACAAATTATAGATGCAGTAAGGATATTGTTACTACTGCTAATGCTCTAGCTAGGGATATTCCAGATTCAAAACATAGATACTATATAGAAAGCATTGCATCGAATGATAGTTATAAAGTTCCAGAGTACAGGAATTTTCCAAATGAATATGCCGAAGCTAAATGGATTGCTGAGAAAATCAAAGAGATGAGTTCCGATTATAAATATCATGATTTTGCTGTTCTGGCGCGAACAAACGCACAGTTGACTAAGGTACAGTCTATTTTACATGATAATAGCATTCCTTTTACTGTTGTAGATGGTAAAGTATTTACGGATTTGCCGGAGATCAAGCTATTACTCTCCTATCTCAAACTGTCAGTTAATAAAGATGATAACGAAGCATTCTCATATGTATATAACAAACCTAATCGTTGGTTGGACAAGAAATTCTTCGAGGAAGTAGAACAAATGGCGCTGGATAAGGGGATACCCTATTATGATGCTATGTTTATTATTGCTCGGAGAAATTGGAAATTTAAGAATGGTATCAATGAGATTCAGTCTGTTGTAGAACATGTAAAGAAAATCAAAAGTATTGTTGAGAAAATTAAATATATCAGAAAGTCATTGAATATTGATATGTTTGTTTCTAAGGGCAAAGCTGCGGATGATGGTAGTTCTACTGAACAGATTGAGAATATGAATGCTTTTGAGAATATTGCTGAGAAGTTTGATTCTCTGGAAAGATTCATTTTTTATCTGAGTAATCTTAATAATACCAATAAGAACAATAGTAAGAACAAGGTAAATCTCACTACTATTCATCGTGCAAAAGGTTTGGAATACCCGGTAGTTTTCATTATTGGATGCAACGAGGGATTATTACCACATGCTAAGAATGATAGTATTAACGATGAAAAGCGATTGTTTTATGTAGCTATTACCAGAGCTGAAAAAGAACTCTACATATCTTCTACTGATTCTTATAATTCTAAGGATAATATCCCAAGTAAATTTATTGATGTAATCAAACCAACGATTTGTGTCGTGAAAAAGAGTGAATATATAAGTGAGGATGCTGATAAGGAATAGAGAGTGTAGTAAAAATTATGAAAGGATCATATTTACATGAGTAAAGAAATAACTAATATTTCCATAGATGTATTAAAAGTTCATCCAAGAAATACAGAATTTTTTGATGATATCTCTGGAAAAGAATATGAAGAATTTAAAAATTCCATTAAAGAAGAAGGAATTATTTCAGAAATTATCGTTGCTCCAGATATGACTATTATATCTGGACATCAGCGATATAAAGCAGCTAAAGAGTTAGGGATAAAATTGGTTCCTATTAGAATTAGAGAAGATTTAATTGATGAAGATAAGAAACTCAAAGTTCTTCTCGCAGCCAATTTTGGTAGAAGCAAAAATGATGATAGAAAACAGAGAAAAGTCGCTGATGAGTATGTGAGATTGTGTGGGTTTAAGCATGGAGAAATTGGTGGTGGACACCAGAGAGTCCATAATGGACTCTCTGCTCAAATGTCTCTCTCAGAAATAGCATCCCAGCTTGGCACATCAAAAACAAACTTAAAACGCGCTCTTTCCATAGAACGTAATCTTACAGAGGACATGAAGGATTGTCTGGATAAAGGTGTGTTTTCCAAGACAGTTGCAGCGGATATTATTTCTTCTTTATCTGAAGAAGAACAGGAAAGATTAATTGAAAAGCTAGATGTTACTAAAAAATATACAAGTAAAGAGATTCAAAAGTATATTTCTGAAAATGAAGAATTAAAAAAAGAATGTGAGAATTTAAAACTTTCGGGCAAAAAATATACTCAGAAAGAGATGGATGAAGCTGCAAGACAATATAAGCTTCGTATCAGTGAGCTAGTCCAGCAGGGAACAAAAACGGAAATTGTTACCAAAGAAATCGATCGTCCAGAGACTTTAGACAAAATCAAAACTCTTCAAGAGAAACTTGAAGAAAAGACAAAAGAGAATATTAATATGTCAGCTAACCTAATTGAGAAGGAAAAAATGATTAGCACAGCACTTGGAACAAGTACAAATTATGAATTGGTTTCTCATTGTAGTGAAATTACATTGAAGATGTTAGATTTTGTAAAAGAAATGTCAAAATACGATTATATGGCTGAAAGCTTTAATGATATTCCAAATGCAACTCGCATTGAGTATGAAAGATGTATTAATTCAGTGAAAAAATGGGCTGATAGAATTTTGAAAACTATTAACACGGAAAAAGAAATTATTGAAATGTAAAGGAGAAAATTATTATGAACACAGTATTAGAAACAAAAGTATTAAATTTGGAAGAACTAACAGGAGATATTGCTAGGTCTCTTCGTGGAACAAATGAATCACTTCAAATCACGAATGGAGTTCTTGGGAAAATTATTAATGGACTTCAAAATCAAATTAGCAATCAGGTGAAAATAGAAATGGTTGCTACTGGTAAAGAAATTGAAGCTAATGTCACCACCGCTGTTACAAGTAATATTTCAAGTAAAATTGAGTCAACAATTAAAGAAAAATTAGATGAACGCGGACTTAGTAAAACAG